>Strawberry_p1__coassemble_1784_pt1 | contig 35468 bp, 32 predicted proteins | sample Strawberry_p1__metabat2_high_PE_023 | metagenome-assembled genome bin Strawberry_p1
CCAGGAAAGTAAGCGCCAGAAAAACGTTCAGAATCGGACAGTACAGGATTGTTACCCCCTGTACTCGAAGGTTTATTCAGGGAGCAGAGTATGATTCATATTATTTCAATCTTTTGATGCAAAAGTTTACGCTGTCAGCGGCCTGTATGATACAGCAGGCAAATTACGCTGAATACCTGCTCACTCCCTTTAAGGGCTGATCCTTTCATAAGACTTTTAAACTTTTATATTTATATAAGAATACCGAATATGAGATTCATTCGAACTCAGAAGAAGTACAAGATCAAATACAGACGAAATACAGAGAAAACAAGGAGGATCCTATGAACCGTACTGCACGATGCATTCGTATGCTGCAGATTTTGAAATCCAGAGAATCCGTATGTACGGCCGAGCTGGCTGCTCTGCTCGACACCAATCCGCGCAACATCCGGGAATACCGCAAGGAACTCGAAGAAGCAGGATTCCAGATCGAAACGATTCGCGGTGCTGGCGGCGGCTATCGCCTGGATTTTTCTTCCGTTCTGCCCGTCCCGAAAATGACCGGAGATGAAATTACCGTTCTGCGTGATTTGCGCGACTATCTGATCTCGCAGCCTAAGCTTCCATTCTCCAACAAAGCTATTGAGCTTCTCGACGAATTCATTTCCAGCAATCCGGAAACCGAAGTCGAGCAGCCGATCTATTTTATTCCCAGCCGGGAAAAAGACTTCCCGCGTGTCGGTGCGGATGAGATCCGTACCGTGCGCAAAGCGATTATCGACCGTAAAAAAATCGATATCGTCTACCATTCCAGAAACTCGCCTTTCCCCATTGAACGTACCGTTGATCCATATGAAATCGTCGGTGCTGACGGGAAATGGTATTTCATCGGCTATGACAGCTACCGCAGCTCGATCCGTACCTTCAGCTTTTCCGATAAACGGCTGCTTGAAATGAAGGCCACGGATGAAACCTTCGAGCGGGATCCGGAATTCAATCTGCACAGCTACCTCGGATCCTCAACGCTTGAAAAAGAAGACCAGGAATTCTACATGGTCGAAGTCCGCGAAGAGTATGTCCGTCTGTTTGAAGAAATCAAATGGGGAACATCCTTCTGCGTAGTCGGAAGCCGCCGCAAAGGCTGGCAGACCTTCTCGTTCTTCAGCGATGACCCGACTTACGTTCAGAAAACGCTGTTCCGTCTTGGTGACAAAGTCGTCATACTTTCACCAAAACGTCGCGTTGAAGAATACCGGTACCGTCTTGCCTCGATTCTTGCAGCCTATCAGGAAGAGGAAGATGATCCACAGTAACGAATGCGCAAGAGCGCTTAGCTGTGCACATAAAGCGCTCCTGCTGCGTCAGGACAGAGAAGAAAAAACAGATGTCGAATTTGCTCCGCCTGAAAGAAGCGAATACCGCAGACGATACGATGATCTGCTTGCTCCGCTGAACCTTCCCGAAGGTCATACCGGCGATGAAGTCCTGCAAAGCTTCGAAATTCTCCGGGAACACAGAGGCGGCCGGAATCTGCGCTTTGAAAGCCGCGGCATCCGCACAACCATTCCTCTGCTTCTGTTTGATGAGAATACATCGAAAAAGGAAGACAGACCGCTCTTCCGGGCGATCTATCCAATTTACAGTACCGCTGCTAAAGACTCGCTGCTCACCCGCTTTTATGCGGATGCAGCGGTTCTTGCCGGCTGCGGCATTGAACTTTCATCCATTGATCTGATCACGCTGCCTAAAAATCAGCTCAGCGATCCTAACCGGCCGGCAAGTGAAGTCTTCACGATCCAGAACCGCCTGAAAAAAAGCAAAGGCGGTTTTCGCCGGGATTCAGTCATTGAATCCGTAAACGCGCTGAACAGAAAAATGCCGTTCAAGTCGTATCTGGATCTTTGCGCTCAGTTTTTTGAGCGTACAGATACCGTCAGCCGTCGTGTAAAAGCCTGCACAGCACCGGCCCGCTGTCCATTCTATGAAGAATGCTGGAAAGAAACACAGCAGCCGGACAATTCGGCGACTCTTCTGTTTTCTGCTAAAAGTAAAGACGATTTTGCATCCATGGGCATCGAAAGACTTGATCAGATCGATGCCCATCACATGGAAGGCCTGCCTATGCAATATGCCCAGGTTCAGGCAGCCCGTTCTCTGCAGGAAGAAGAAACTGCGACTGCAGCCGAAGCCGGTTCTGGCATTTATGTCGATCAGGCAGCTCTCTCCTACTGGATGGACAGTCTGAAATGGCCGCTCTCATATCTCGATTTTGAATGGGATACTTTTGTTCTTTCCCCCTATGAGGGTATGAAGCCCTTTGGCGTTCTGTGTTTTCAGTACTCGCTTCATGTTGAACAGAAAGACGGAAAGCTCGACCATTTTGCCTTCTTTGAATCGGGCGACTGCCGCAAGGACTTCATTGAAGCCATGCTTGATGATCTGCCAGAAGAAGGAAGCATTGTCGTATTTAATATGGAAGGTGCTGAACGGCTGCGGCTTCTACAGCTCGCTGAGCAGTTTCCGCAGTACCGCAAGCAGCTTGAAGCGGTATGTGATCGGATGGTTGATCTGGCGACTCCGTTTGAAAGCGGCGTCTATTATGATCTGCGCCAGCGCTCGCACAGTTCGCTTAAAACTCTGCTGCCTCTCTTTACCTCTTCTGTCAGCTACAGCGATCTTGAAGTTCATAACGGCGTTCAGGCAGTTCTGGCCTACCGCGTTCTGCAGCAGGAGCGGGGAAGAAAGCAGCGCGCTGCAGCCCGTGCCATCAGCATGTACTGCTCGCTCGATACCCTGGCTGAAAAAGAGCTGTATGACGGCCTGAATGCCTGCCGCGCTGAAAAAGCAGACTGAACAGGAACACTTTACAGAACCTGTTTTAACTGTATGTAAAGTCTGTACACACAATTCAACCCGACAGGACGAACTTGCCTGCCGGGTTTCTGCTGTTTAGAGAAGTAATCAGATGAGCTATACTTGTAATTGTCTATTCAAAAAAACAGGATGTACTGTACTGCCTTCTGCACAGACAGAAGGACGGAGGATACTGTTATGCCAAATCTTGTTACTCATGCTCTTTTCTGTGACGACGTTCTGTCTGCACTTGATAACCCGCTGCTCAGTTCGCATCGGATGCTGTTTCTGACCGGAGGACAGGGACCGGATTTTCTGTTCTTTCATCATTCTGATCCGCTTCGAACTGCAGTTCTGCCATCCGATATTCGAAAATACGGAAGGAAATTTCATGCCGATCATATCAACGACTTTTATCTGAGCGCTCTTTCATCCATTCAGAAGGAAAAAGATCCGGCAATCCGTAACGATCTGATTGCCTATGTGTGCGGTCATCTGTGCCACTGGGCTCTGGATTCAACCGTTCATCCTCTGATTTACTCAAGAACCGGCAACTGCCAGGGAAGAAGCGCATGGATGCATCACCGTTTTGAATCGCTGCTTGATGCTGCCTTGCTTATGTATAAAAAGAAGCAGACCATTCTGACTTATTTTCCAGGCGATGAATGTTTTTCGAGCGATCTGAATACCGCCAGAGCGATGGCCAGAATCTATGTTCCGGCAATCGAAACGATCTATGGAGAAAAGGTCAATCCGCATTCCTTTGCAGAAGTTCTGCAGGACTGGAAACGCGTTCAGAAGCGCTTCTATGATCCGCATAACCGCAAAAGACGGACGATCGTTCCGCTTGAAAAGACGTTTGGTATGTATGGACTGATGAGCGGATTCGCCATTCCATATACCTGTGAAGATAATGTCGACATCTGCAATCTGCTCCATGACTCATGGCGTCATCCGGTTACAGGCGAAGAGAGAAAGGACTCCGTTCTGGATCTGATGAACATCGCTCTCGATAAAGCCGTAACAGCGATTCAGCTGTTTCTTGCAGCTGTCGATCATCCAGAGAATCCGGCTTTCAAAGAATCCTTCTGTGATTTTCTGGGCGATCGCAACTATGAAATGGATCTTCCAGGAAACCCCGTACCTGTCTTTTTCGACCTCAAGGATCTTGAGTAATCCAGATCCCAAATGCTTCGACTGAAACTATTGAACGAACCAGACCTCTGCCCGCGTACGCTTCGAGCAGAGGTCTTTTCATAGACAAAGATCTGCCGCGCGGCATATTTCATCATCATCAGATGATCCAGTTGTCCATTCCGGATAAATCCGAGGACGATCCGTTTCTCATACCGACAAGACGAACAGCCGTCAATCGAATCTGGATCGTTGCAACGGGAATTAGAAAGAGAGAAAAACATAAATCTTCCTGAAAATCCTCCGGATTCTGTCAGAGAAAATCCGTTCTTCCGGATGATTTCTTCAGGAACTTCCCTGAGATGAAACCGGTTTCCCAAAGGTTGTGGATTCTAAATTTGAGCTTGCTTATAATAATCAGCATTACAGGAAGGAAACTGATTATGTACAGAATTCTTGAGAAGAAGGTGCTCAATCCGACTGTTATTTCAATCACAGTAGATGCGCCTCACGCTGCTCGGCATGCGAAAGCCGGTCAGTTTATCATTCTTCGCGTCGATGAAGACGGCGAACGCGTTCCATTCACGATCGCAGCTGCTGATCCCGAAAAGGGAACCGTCACCATCATTTATCAGGTTGTCGGCGCGACAACACGCAAACTGATGGAACTTGAAGAAGGCGACGAACTGGCTGACTTTGCCGGCCCGCTTGGCAAGCCTTCTGAAATTGAAGGTGAAAATGTTGTCGTAATCGGCGGCGGTGTCGGCTGCGCGATTGCACTTCCGACCGCAAAGGCCTTTCACGATGCAGGAAAGAACGTCACGACGATTGTCGGCTTCCGCAACAAGGATCTCGTTATTCTTGAAGACGAATTCCGCGACGTTTCAGATACCTATTATCTGATGAGCGATGACGGAACAGCCGGTGAAAAAGGTCTGGTTACCGCTAAACTTGAAGAACTGATTAAATCCGGTCAGAAGATCGATAAAGTCATCGCAATCGGACCGCTGGTCATGATGAAATTTGTCTGCCTGCTCACCAGAAAGTATGACATTCCGACAGTTGTTTCAATGAACCCGATCATGATCGATGGTACCGGAATGTGCGGCGGATGCCGTCTTGTTGTCGATGGCAAAATGCAGTTTGCCTGCGTAGACGGTCCGGATTTTGACGGTCACAAAGTTGACTTTGATGCTGCCATCAGCCGCAACCGTGCATACATGGACAAAGAGCGTCACAATTACGAAGAAACCTGCAATCTTCTGAACAAGAAGGAGGAAGCGTAAGATGCCAAACATGAGAATGGATAAAAATCCGATGCCGACTCAGCCGGCCGAAGAGAGAATCCATAACGTTGATGAAGTCGCCCAGGGCTATACAGCCGAAATGGCGATTGATGAAGCAAAACGCTGCCTGTCCTGCAAACATAAACCGTGTATCAGCGGATGCCCGGTCAATATTCATATTCCTGAATTCATCGCCAAAGTTGCAGAAGGCAACTTTGAAGAAGCATACGAAATCATTTCGCTGACCAGCTCGCTGCCAGCCATCTGCGGCCGTGTCTGCCCGCAGGAAAGCCAGTGCGAATCCAAGTGCGTACGCGGCATCAAAGGCGAACCGGTTGCCATCGGCCGTCTGGAGCGCTTTGTTGCTGACTACATGAGAGAAAAAGGCGAAGCTCCGCTTAAAGCACCACAGCGCAACGGTCATAAGGCTGCTGTCATCGGTGCCGGTCCTGCCGGTCTGACTGCTGCAGGCGACCTTGCTAAACTTGGCTATGAGGTTACTGTTTTTGAAGCTCTGCATACGCCAGGCGGCGTACTGATGTACGGCATTCCCGAATTCCGTCTGCCAAAAGCCATCGTCCAGCATGAAATCCAGAAACTGCGCGATCTTGGCGTTGAAATCGTCACCAACTACGTTGTCGGCCGTTCCGGCACCATCGAAGAACTGATGAATGACGGCTACGAAGCCATCTTCGTCGGCAGCGGAGCCGGTCTGCCAAACTTCATGAACATGGAAGGCGAGGAACTCAAAGGCGTATATTCCGCTAACGAATTCCTGACCCGCTTCAACCTGATGAAAGCCTACAAAGAAGGATCCGCAACTCCAATTCAGCATCCGACAAAAACGGTTGTTGTCGGCGGCGGAAACGTGGCCATGGATGCTGCACGCTGTGCAAGACGTCTTGGCAGCGAAGTTCATATCGTTTACCGCCGTTCGCTTGAAGAACTTCCAGCCCGTAAAGAGGAAGTTGAACACGCAATGGAAGAGGGAATCATCTTCGATCTGCTCAATAACCCGGTTAAAGTTCACGGCGATGAAAACGGAAACGTCAATGCTGTTGAATGCATCCAGATGGAACTTGGCGAACCGGATGAATCCGGTCGCCGCCGTCCGATTGCCAAAGAGGGAAGAAACTTCATGATTGATGCCGACTGCATGATCATGGCCATCGGTACTTCTCCAAACCCGCTGATCCGCTCTACGACCGAAGGTCTGGAAACCAACCGCAAAGGCTGCCTGATTGTCAACGAAGACGAGATGACAACCAAAGACGGCGTATTTGCCGGCGGTGATGCCGTCACCGGTGCTGCAACCGTTATTTCCGCCATGGGCGCAGGCAAGAAAGCTGCTGCTGCCATGGACCGCTACATCCAGAAAAACCGCTAAGCGATATTTTCTGATTAATCATTCAGCTCCGCTTTCTGCGGAGCTTTATTCGTTTTTGAAGGAACTGAAAAGCTTCTCATTCTGCCAGGGCGTAACTTGCAAGCGTCCCGATTTCTGGACGATCACGGGCCATGATCGGCTTTTGGAGCGCTCCAAAAGTCCTGCTTGTTGACAGGAAACGTTTTATCTTTACAATAAATTTGTTCACAGTACAGAAAAAGGAGTCAGTTCTCATCTATGATCAGTTCAAATGATTTGAAACCAGGTCAGACCATTAACGTCAACGGCGATATCTATGTCGTTCTCGATACGCTGCAGAATAAAACAGCTCGTTCTGCCATGGTCGTTAAAGCCAAAGTCCGCAACCTTCGTACAGGAAGCAACGTCGAGCTTTCCTGGGGCGGCGGAGAAAAAGTCGAACCTGCAATGATCGACAAACGTGAAATGCAGTATCTTTACGATACAGAAGATGCCATGGTTTTCATGGACAATGAAACCTATGAGCAGATTGAAATCCCGACAAGCCGTCTTGAATGGGAAAGAAAATTCGTTAAACCAAACGACAACGTTAACGTAACGAGCTACGAAGGCGAAATCCTCGGTGTATCCCTGCCTGACAAAGCAACTCTTCAGGTTGTTGAGTGCGAACCGGCTGTAAAAGGCGATACAACCAGCGCTGCGCAGAAAAACGCAAAACTGGAAACCGGTCTTGAGCTGAAAGTGCCTCTGTTCATCAACGAAGGCGAAATGATCGTTGTTTCGACTGCTGACGGAAAATATTCCGGCCGCGCAAAATCTTAATTCAAAGCCGCTGATGCGGCTTTTTTATTTATCATTTATTACCTTTACTTAAAGGCCATTTTAAGTTTCAACTCAATCGAATTCTGTTATAATAGCGTGGTGCTTAAGGAGGTATGTATGACGAAACTGTCCCGCAAAGACCGTTACCAGAACCTGCGCACATCTCTAGATGAGCAGCCTTCCGGCAATTCCGCCAGAAAGCAGACGACCGCACCGACAAACAGTCAGCCGGCCGCCAGGACTCTGCCGGCATCCGAGCAGCCCGCAAGCAAGCCTGTAAGACGTGCAGCTCCTGATGCCAAAGCCGAATCTCGCCCCGCAAAGGATTATTCGAAAATGCGCGCCGGATCCAGTCCGGTTATCGAAGACCTGCTTGGCGAAGTCACCCAGTATAACCTGTCAAACGGCGATCTGGTCAGCCCGGATCCGCAGATGCAGATTCTGCACGATCTGAGTGAATCCGGAGCAAACCGTTCCAAGCGAACCCGCCATCTTGTTGAGATGGAGAAGAATGAAACTGCAGGCGGAACCACCAGAAATCTGTATTCTTCCGACCTGTCCGCTCTTGCCAGCGAGGATGCTGCTTTTCAGAAGGCCGCTCCAGCCATTCAGGATCTGATGCTTGAACAGATGAAATCGGAAGATTCCGGCGTTCTTGATGATCTTGATCTTGGCATTTTTGAACCCGAACCATCTGCTTCCGCTTCCAGAAAGAAATCCGCAGCGCCGGATACTTCTGAAACCGAAAGCCGGAAACCAAAAAAGAAGAAAAAATCCCTGTTTTCCCGCAGAACAGAGGAACCTGAACCTTATGCGGAAGAGGATGAACTCGAAGAAGAGATGACCATCTATCCCGATGAATCCTCACAGGATGAAGACCTTGTCCAGGAAGATTCCGATCTTCTTGAAGAAGAAGTCATCCTGACGGCATCCCGTCCTTCTATTGCCAATTTCCGTTCCAATGCCGGAAATCCGGATTTAGAAGAAGAAGACGATGTCCGCATCTATACCCCGTCAACCAGCCGCAGAAAGTCTGATCCTGTCGAATACGACGATGAAGACGATGATGGCCGCGATGAGGAAGAAGAACTGACACTCTCCCGTCAGGAACTCAAGCAGCTCAAGGCAAAGAAAAAAGCCGAGAAGAAAGCTGCCAAAGAAGCCCGAAAAGCCAGAAAGGCTGAAGAGGACTTCGATGATTACGATGACTATGAAGAAGAAAGCGATACTGATGAGCACGCTGACTTCGATGAAGAAGATCAGTCCGTTTCCAAAGGACAGGCGATCTTCATGATCGTATGCGTGATCATTCTCGTCATTCTGATTGTCCTGACTATCTACTGGATGTCTCAGCTGGGGATCTTCGGATGAGTGCATTTAACGTAGCCCTCGACGGACCAAGCGGATCTGGAAAGTCGTCTGTCGCAGATACCATTGCTGAAAAATACGGCATGGAACATCTTGATACCGGTGCCATGTACCGGGCTTTAGCCTGGAAGCTGGATCAGATGAAGATTACCCCAGAAAGCGGAGATGCGCTTGTTGAGGCACTGAAGACCATTCATCTTGATATCGATCACGATTCTGTCGCTGTCAATGGTCAGGATGTAACCCGGGCGATCCGCGAACCGAATGTTTCAAAACTTGCATCGCTCTATTCCGCGCTCCCGGAAGTGCGCGAAAAGCTGGTTGCTCTGCAGCAGAAAATTGCCTCGAAGAAAGGCTATATTCTGGATGGCCGGGATATCTGTGATGTCGTTCTCCCGGATGCAGAAGTCAAGATCTATCTTGATGCAGCACCCGAAGCCCGCGCAAAGCGCCGTCATGCGCAGAATCTCGAGAAGGGAATTCCTTCCGATTTTGATGAAGTTCTCCAGGCGATCATCGAGCGTGACCGCAGGGATACAACCCGAGAAGTCAATCCGCTGAAAATTTCCAAAGACGCAGAGTTCCTGGATTCCAGCAATCTGACGTTTGATCAGACCGTTGAAGCGGTCGAACAGCTGATTCGCAAGGCTCTTTCCAAAGAAAGCGCCTGATCTTCACAAAACAGCTCAGTGCAGCTCTCAATAGCAGGGCTGAATTGAAATCGTTCTCCTGTTGGGGATTTACACTTGTAGAAGAACAGATAGTTTTTCTGGAAATGAATCCTGTTTTCTCAGGTAGAAAGAAGTACATATGGTAAAAGGCACAGTAGCGATTGTCGGCCGCCCGAATGTCGGCAAATCGACCGTATTCAATCGCATTCTCGGCGAGCGCAAAAGCATCGTCGATGATACGCCCGGCGTAACCCGGGACCGCATTTATGGTCAGGCAGAATGGCTTACCCAGCCCTTCTATCTGATCGATACCGGAGGAATCCAGCTGGAAGAGCAGGATTTCGCAGACGAGATCGGCATGCAGGTTGATCTCGCCATTCAGGAAGCCGATGTCATTCTGTTTCTGGTCTCCGCCCTTGAAGGCGTAACCGATGATGATATCGCGATTGCCCGCAAGCTGAACCGCGCCGGAAAGCCGGTCGTTCTTGCAGTAAACAAAGCGGACAATGAAAATCTGCGCATGGGAATCTATGATTTCTATACGCTTGGCGCAGGCGACCCGATACCGCTTTCTGCAGCCCATGGTACAGGCGTTGCGGAAGTTCTTGATGAAATCGTCGCCAAACTGCCTGATCGCAAGATCAAAACATACGAAGGCATGACTACGTTCTGCGTCATCGGCCGTCCAAACGTCGGCAAGAGCTCGCTGGTCAATGCCATTCTGAAAGAAGACCGTGCGATCGTCTCCAATATCGAAGGTACAACCCGTGATGCAGTCGATACGCCGTTCCGTTATGAAGGACGCGACTACGTCATTATCGATACCGCCGGCATGCGCAAGAAGGGAAAAGTCTACGAGAATATCGAGAAATATTCTGTTCTGCGTGCCGTTTCCGCTATTGAGCGTGCGGACGTTGTTCTGTTTCTGATCGATGGCGAAAAGGGAATCCGCGACCAGGACAAGCATGTCGCAGGTATTGCCCATGATGCCGGCAAAGGCGTCATCATTGTCTACAACAAGTGGGATGCCGTCGAAAAAGACGAACGGACGATGAATGAGATCACCAAGAAGATCCGTGAAGAGTTCAAATACCTCTCCTACGCACCGATCGCTTTCGTTTCTGCGAAAACCGGTGCTCGCGTTTCCGGACTTATTCCGCTGATCGATGAAGTTCATGATGCCTGCACAATGCGCGTTCCGACAAACGTTCTCAACGACGTCATCATGGATGCGCAGATGATGAATCCGCCAAAACCGCACAACGGCAAGCAGCTGCGGATTTACTATGCATCGCAGGTTTCTGTCCAGCCGCCGCATATTCTGATCTTTGTCAACGAACCGGAGCTGTTCCATTTCTCCTATAAACGCTATCTCGAAAACAAACTTCGTGAAGCCTTCGGATACATCGGAACGCAGATCCGGATCAGCGCAAGAAAGCGTTAGTTTCAAAAACGAAACGGCAGACCGGCAGGCAGAAAGCCAGGAAGCAGATTTCTTCTGCAGATGCAGGCCTTCTTTCTGGTCAGCGCTTCAGACTTCTGTTATTTTTAACAGTGCGTTTTCGTGCCGGAAAGCCCTTCGTTTTTTTGCGCCATAATCACCGCACATTTAAGATACTCAAACCATCCTGATCCGATAAACTATAGTTGTACCCGCCATATCTGCCCTTTTTCTGCAAAAGAGAATGCAGAAAGAAGACAGAAGGGAACATCATCGGCCTCAGGCTGTTCGCCGGTGTATCCCGGCACAGAAAGCAGGAAATATTCGTATGAAAACCACGATTATCGGCAGCGGAAGCTGGGGAACAGCTCTCGCACAGGTCCTCGCCGACAACGGGCAGCCCGTCTGCCTGATCGGTGTTGACCCTGCTGAAATTGAAGATATCAACACCAATCACCGCAACTCAAAGTATTTTGGCGACTATGCGATCAACCCGGCCATTCACGCCACTTCGGACTGGGCATCGCTTGCAGATGCTGATGTCGTTCTGTTTGCGGTTCCGACGCAGGTTATTGAGTCTGTCGCCGCAAAGGCTGCTGAATTTGTCAGCAAGCCTGTAATCTGGGTCAACGTTTCCAAAGGCTTCAATCCAGGAACAGATGAGCGAATGAGTGAAGTCATCCGCCGTGTCGTTCCAAAAGAGAAGCTTTCCTCAGTTGTCTCTCTGATTGGTCCTTCCCACGCTGAAGAAGTCATCGAGCGGCAGCTGACCAGCATTGATGCGGTTTCTCTCAAAGAAGCCGATGCCATTGCCATCCAGCAGCTCTTCTCAAACGGCTATCTGCGCATTTACACAGGTACCGATGAAATCGGCAGCGAGCTTGGCGCCGCAATTAAAAATGTCATGGCGATTGCTTCGGGCATCATTGCCGGTCTTGGATACAAGGACAACACCCGCGCAGCTCTGATTACGCGCGGTCTGCAGGAAATGATCCGCTTTGGAACGCATTTTGGCGGAAATCCAACCACCTTTATCGGTCTGACCGGTATCGGCGATCTGATCGTTACCTGCTCATCCGTCAATTCGCGCAACTTCCAGGCTGGCTATCAGATCGGTAAGGAAAATGATGTCACGCATTTTCTGAAGACCAACAAGAAAACGACCGAAGGCATCCGCACCGCAAAAGTCGTTCATGACATTGCTGCGCGCCAGCACATCGATGTACCGATCTGCGAGGAAGTCTACCAGATCCTCTATGAAGGCAAGGAACCGCGCAACTGCGCTAATGATTTAATGTTAAGAGATTTGAAGAAGGAGTTTTAACTATGCCGAAGTTTGTCAACAAGGATTCCCTCACGGATACCCTCGCGACAGCGTTTAACCTGAAAAAGAAGGACGCCGCTGAAATCATCACCCTGATCTTTGATGAAATGTCCGAAGCACTCGTTTCCGAAGGAACAGTAGAAATCACCGGTTTTGGAAAATTCATCATTTTCGATCGCAAGGAACGTATGGGAATTAACCCGGTCACCAAAGAGCGTATGCCGATTCCAGCGACGAAGCTTCCAAAATTCAAACCCAGCCAGACTCTCAAAAACAAATGCAACAACCGCGATAAAGACGAAGAATAGTCATTCTCTTAGCCGCTTACAGCCTCCTGCCTTCTGGACTCTTCCAGACCGGCAGGAGGCTTTTCTGCTTTGAGAAAGCCAGAAAAGCCCCAGGAAAAGCAGATCAATTCCAGCAGCCGTTCTGCCCGGCTATACTGAATTCGTACCAGAATCGTTTGAAATACGAACGGTTCTTATCATAGAAGAATTCAATCAGGATGATTTAACCGGATTCAGGAAAGAAGGATTTCATGCATTCTATTGTTCTGGCCGGCGGCTGCTTCTGGGGTGTCGAACACTTTTTTGAACAGTTTCCGGCTCTGCGAACGGAAGTCGGCTACGCAAACGGTTCCTGCACTCCTGTAACGTACAGGGAAGTTTGCGACGGATCCGGTCATGCGGAAGCCGTTCGCATTGAGTATCCCGATTCAATCGCTCTGCCGCAGATTCTCGCGGCTTACTTTACGATCATCGACCCGACTTCCATAAACCGTCAGGGCAAGGATAAGGGCATCAGTTACAGGACTGGCATTTATACGAACGATCCAAAAGAAGCCTGCATCGCAAAGCTGATGCTTCAGGACGTTCAGGATTCCTGCGATAAGCCAGTTGCCGTTGAAGTCGGCCCATTAGAGAATTTCACGACGGGTGAAGCGGATCATCAGAAATATCTCGACCATCATCCTGGAGGCTACTGCCATCTGCCGCTTTCTGTCATGCGTGGACACCGACTGATGACTCTCCGGGAAGTCATGGACCATTACCCGCATCTCAAGGCTGCACTCCAGCGATGCGCAAAGAAGATGGAGACCAGTAAAAAGTCATCTCAGTCCTGATCAGTATCGAAAGATCACGCAGAAAACCCGAAACCGGACAGCACCTGGTTTCGGGTTCTTTTGTTTGTGGTGGAAGGGAAGGATTCGATTACGACTATAGAGCATTCTTCTGTCCTTTACGGTATCTTTTACAGCCGGCAGGCGGCAATGCTTTCCGTGATTACGCGCGAGAGCAGACCGATATCTGTGCGTCCGGTGAAGTCAAACCGGGCAGAGAATCCACTTGTAAAATGCAATTCAAGCTCCGTATCGGAGAAAAGCTCCGCAAAACCAGGAGTCTGAATGGTGAAGTACTGAATGCGGGAGTAGGACATGGAGGTAAAGGATTTGCGTCGTCCGGTAAATCCCTGAACGTCCACAGAAATAATGCGCATGTTTGTAAAGATGATCTGATCGCGAACAGTTGCAAAAGCCATAATGACTTCTTCGTCGCTAATCAGCATGCCATCGATGTCCTTGCGGACTGAAGTAGATGGAATGGGTTTGAGGGTCAGAATGGAATCCTGATTAAAATTGATTGCCATGATAAATCGTATTCTCCTTGTCTGTTAATCTGATTCAGGTGCTGGAACCTGGAAAAGTACAGTTCTATTCAATCAGACTTTTCGGTTTTCTCTCATTATGCTTTTCTAAGTATTTTCCAAGGATTTCTGACATGAAACTTAAGCTGGAATTCTGCTTTACGTGTTGGACTTTGAAAATAGAAATCAAAAAGGGCAGGCCGACAGAAGATTGTTCTGTCCGGCCTGTCCGGATCGATATAACGAAATAATTCGACTAAGCAGAAAGCTTGCCGATAAAGTCGCGTACACGCGGATTGGAAGAACCGAAGAGCTCGGCAGGGGATCCCTGCTCAAGAATGGTTCCTTTATCAATGAAGATAATCCGGTCAGAGACTTCACGGGCAAAACCAAGTTCGTGGGTAACGATGACCATCGTAATATGCTCGGCAGCCAGCTGCTTGAGTACTTTTAATACGTCTGCGGTCAGCTCCGGATCCAGAGCCGAAGTCGGCTCATCCAGAAACAGCACTTCCGGCTTCATTGCCAGAGCCCGGGCAACTCCGACACGCTGCTGCTGTCCGCCGGAAAGCTGGCAGGGATAGGAGTCAGCCTTATCGCTCAGTCCAAACTGGCCAAGCAGATCACGGGCTGTCTTTTCTGCCTGCGCTTTATCAATATGAGCCACTTTGATCTGCGGATCCATGATGTTTTTCAGAACGGTATAGTGCGGAAACAGGTTGAAGTTCTGAAAGACCAGACCGAAATGGCTGTGGATCTTCGACAGTTCTTTTTTTGGGACATATTGCGAGGGACCGAATTCGTCTCCCAGTGCCTCGCAGACTGTATCGCTGCCATAGCGCAGGGAACCATGATCCATCGTCTCAAGCAGAGTCGAACAGCGAAGAAGCGTCGACTTGCCCGATCCTGACGGACCGATGATGGAGACAATTTCGCCAGGGAAGACTTCAAGAGAAATATCTTTGAGTACTTCCGTCTGTCCAAACGACTTGGACAGACGCGTAACGGACAGAAGAGGAGCCGGTGTGAGGACGGTGTCCTGTTCTTTGATTTCTTGCATCGCACATCCTCCTTTTTATGTCCGGTAATAGCTGTAATGCTTTTCGATCTGGTCCATGACGTAGCTGACAACCAGGTTGAAGATGTAATAGTACAGACCAGCGATCATCAACGGAATAATTGTTGCCTGTGCAGCGGCAAGCTGTTTGGCAACCGTGAACATTTCCGCAACCGCGATAACGAATGCTAAGGACGTATCCTTAACAAGCGTAATGATTTCGTTGGTGATCGCAGGAAGAACCTGTTTGATCAGCTGTGGGAGCAGAATATGGAAAAACGTCTGTGTTTTGGAATAGCCCAGAACTTTTGCGGCTTCTTCCTGGCCTTTGGGCAGCGACTGCAGACCGCTGCGGTAAATCTCCGCAAAGTAGGCTGCGTAGTTGAGTGAGAAGGCGATGATGACCGCGATGAAGCGATAATCCGGAGAAAGTCGGATCTTGAACAGATAGTACGGTCCGAAGTAGACCACTAAGAGCTGAAGCATCAGCGGCGTTCCGCGCATGATCGAAATATAGAAGCTGGTCAGGGAACTGACGATCTTATTCTTCGACATGCGTCCGAAAGCTACGATCATGCCAAGGGGCATTGAGAAAAGAATCGTAAGGAAGAAGATCTCCAGCGAAACGACAAGACTTTTTCCAATCTCAATAAATGTAGTCCAGTCCATTGAAGACCCTTATTTCCGGTACTGATCAATAACGATGAAGTCGCTCAGACCATATTTTTCTGCAAGTTCAGCAACGGTTCCGTTGTCATACAGTTCATAGATATCTTCCTGTACGGTATCGCGCAGATCAGTGTTTCCTTTCAGGAAGCCGACTGCATAAACTTCAGAAGCCAGCGGCTCGTCGAGCTTTTTATATTTATCCGGGTTCTTGTCGATCTGATACTGAGCAACGCCGATATCCATGGCAACCGCATCAATTCCGCCGGCTTCCATATCCATCAGGGCAGTGTTGTAATCGCCGTACTGGGTCAGGCTGGCAAAAGAGTCAGCGAGTTCTTTGTGATCGTCGCTTTCAAGAGCGGCAAGTGCAGAAGAGTCTTTCTGTACGCCGACATTCTTTCCAGCCAGATCTGCTGCAGAGGCAATATCCGAGTCAGCCGGAACAACGAAAACCTGCGAGTTGTCGATATAAGGTTCCGAGAAGGTGTAGTCATCTTCACGGCCGTCCATGGTGAATCCGTTCCAGATGCAGTCGATGGTTCCGCTCGAGAGTTCCATATCTTTGGCATCCCAGTCGATCGGCTGTTTAACCAGCTTCCATCCTTCGAGATCCGATACTGCTTCAGCCATTTCCAGGTCAAAGCCTGTATATTCACCGTTTTCGTCTTTGTAGCCGTAAGGCGGGAATTCTGCATCAAAGCCGACAGTAAATGTCGACTGATCGGACGATGCAGCGTTTGAAGCAGCTGACGAGTTTTTGTCTGCTGTGGAAGAGGAAGCAGGTGCGCTGCTCGAAGAGCATCCTGCCATCAGAACAGCAGCCAGAGCCGCCGTCATAAATCTTGCGGTGTTTTTCATAGTTTTTCTCCTGATTCAGTGCCGGAATTCTGCCAGTGAAAATGACGGAACCGGACAATATGTGAAATCTTAACATATTTCATTTGTATGAAAATTCAGTTTTCTGTTTTCAGAGAAGTTTGAAAGTTTTTCGTACTGTTTCAGCTCATCCTTGTAAGTTTCATCCTGCCCACAAGGGTAAACCAGCACAGTGTACAGAACTCTTTGCAAAAGCGGGGAGTGATTTGCTTCTTCATCGTTCAGGATCAGTAAGCATGTACAGATCGGGCAGATTTTTCGAAGATATGCAGGCTGATCCGCCTCGGCAGCGACAGAGAACAGACTGCCAGAAGGGAATTTCGCTCTTTTGGAAGATTCCGACAGAACTCATGAAGTGAAAGTCTCTCTGGTATTGTTCCGATAAAGCAGAGCGGATCGGAACGAAGCGGATGCATAAGAATGAATATTATCTTATTCAGTGTATTTCTATCCTTATTAATCCTATTTATCTCTGTAAGACAGGAAGGAATCAAGTTTTGCGGTCAGAACTGTTGCGGTCATTCGTTCCGATTCCGTTCAGTCCGGTTCGTATAATGAAGTTGCCAATCAGGAGGCAGATGCCAATGAAATACATGACGGTGCTGGAAGCTTCTAAGAAATGGGGCATCTCTGATCGTCGTGTCCGTTTTCTCTGTTCACAGGGAAGAATACGGGGCATTATTCAGCAGGGGCGGCGTTATCTGATTCCGGAGACTACCGAAAAGCCGAGAGACGAACGGATCCGGAAAGCAAATTCCGCTGGTTCAAGGAAATATAACGATTTTACACGCCTGGACTTTCTTAAAGGCATGATCAGCGAACAGGAGAAAACCGATGTTCTTCCTCTAGCGGAAGAACCCCGGGAGTTTATGGTACATTTTTCCTGCAATACGGCAGCGCTTGAGGGCAGTACGCTGTCGGAGCAGCAGTGCGCTGCAATCTTTCAGGGACACGTTGTCGCTGATCATCCGCTTCGCGAACACCTCGAAGTTCTCGGCATCAAAGATGCCATGACCTATGCCATCGAGTGTGTGAAGGAGCGCAAACCGCTTTCACAGAATGTCATCCGCAGCGTGCATCAGTTTCTCTGTCTGGACCAGCCCTTTTCCAAGGGCAAGTACCGCAGAGTCCGTGTCAGGATCAGCAATACCGAGTCGAGTCCGGTATATCTTGATCTGATGGAACCTCGAATCAACGACTTGCTTAACGTCAATACGCAACGAAAAAAAGTGATGCATCCGATCGAGAGAATCGCACGATTCTATCTCGAGTTCGAAGGAATTCATCCCTTCGAAGAGGGAAACGGACGTACAGCCTGCATTCTGCTCAACCTTGAGCTGATGCAGAACGGCTACCCGCCGATCGATTTTTCCAGAGACGATCAGGAAACCCGGATCCTCGCGCTGCAGGATTATGAAAGTTCACATAATCCCGCGCAGATGATCCGTCTGATCTCCAAAAAAGCGGAAGAAGAAATGGAACACTATCTGAACAGAAGCCGGGAAAAACGATCGAAAAAAACAGCCGAACGCCAGCATGCAGACCCTTCCGCATTGCGGAAAAGCAGTCCGCTTCAGGCGTAATCTCAGAGTTGTACCGCATCGATTCAGCTTCAGAAAAATCCAGAGGCATACACACTGGTCAAAACGGAGCAGGGAAAAGTCCCCGCTCCGTTTTCTGCTGTTCAGGCAAATGATCGACACTGAAACACCTGACCGCAAAGTGCAGCTCACCGCTTTCGGGCAAAGCAGGAATCGTGTGATGAATGCTGATTTATACTTTGAAGAGTACAGCGGGATTGCCGCAATAGAGAAATCTATTCTTCAAGGAGGTTACATTATGTGCACTGGACTTTCCTTCGCCAATGGAAACAGCCATTACTTCGGACGCAACCTTGACCTGGAAATCGACTACCCGGTTGACGTCGTCATTACACCTAGAAATCATCCGTTCCGCTTCAGAAATGCGGACGGTCTGAAAACCCACAATGCCATCATCGGCATGGGTCTCGTTCAGAATGACTACCCGCTCTATTTCGAGGGCGTTAACGATAAGGGCCTTGGCATGGCCGGACTCGCATTCTGGACAAGCTGCCATTATTTTCCTGTTCAGGAAGGCAAACTCAATCTTGCATCTTTTGAAATCCTGCAGTCCATCCTGGGCAAATGCTCCACTGTAGAAGAAGCAAAAGAAGAGTTCAAAAACATAAACATCACCAACGTCGGCTTCTCATCCGCAATGGCACCAAGTCCGCTTCACTGGCTGATCAGCGATGCGAACAGCTCCATCGTCGTTGAGCAGACCGAAGCCCATGGTCTGATGGTCTATGATGATCCGTTCAATGTTCTGACCAATGAGCCGGAATTCCCGTTCCATGAAAAGAACCTCTCGTTCTACTGCAACGTTTCCAATCATCTCGAAAACTTCTCAGAAACCCGCTTTGCTCCCAACTTCCCGGATTTCATCAAAATGGGCGCCGGCATGGGTACATCCGGACTGCCAGGCGGTCTTGATTCCATGTCCCGTTTCGTCCGCGTAGCGTTCACCCGCTTGAACTCCGTCTGCTCGAATGAGACAGAAGAATGCAGCATTCAGCAGTTCTTCCATATTCTGTCGTCTGTCTATCAGACCAATGGATGCGACCAGGTTAAACCTGGTGAATATGAAGTCACTCAGTATTCCTGCGGTGCAAACCTGGAAACTGGACGCTTCTACTACACCACCTACTCCAACCAGTCCATCACTGCCGTTGACCTGCATAAAGAAGACCTCGACTCCGATCGAATCGTTTCCTATCCTGTCAAACGCGATCTTCGAGTTGAACTCCAGAACTAATCCGTCTTTGCCCGATCTTCTCAAATCTGAAAAAAGCCTGCGCAGAGCGATCTGCGCAGGTTTTCTTTATCCCCCATCGGACAGGAAATGACACAGCAGGGAAGAGCAGACAGAAGAAGTGAAGAGCCTTTCTGAAAGATGACTCCTGTAAACGGCACTCAGCGTACAGATCCGTAAGGATGCAGGCAGAGCGTCAGTCCGACGATATTTCCGGATTTGTTATACTTGGACTATGACTCGATCACGATATTCATGGCTCAAGAGGCTCTGTATTCCTCTGGCCATTGCATCTATTGGTCTGGAGGGCTATCAGGCTCTGCGTCAGGATCTGCAGACAAGCCGCTATGACATCAATGCAGTTGGACTGCCTGCTGCTTTTGACGGACTTCGCATCCTTCATCTTTCTGATCTGCACGGCTCCATGCCGGAAGGTCTTCTGGAAACGTGCAAGACACTCGAACCGGATCTGATTTTCTGTACAGGTGACATGTATGACGGCGTCCAGCATGCAGCCATTACAGATAATCTCCTTGATTCGCTGACCAAACTGGCCCCGGTTTATCTTGTCGGCGGAAATCACGAATACTATGCCGGCAGCTGGAACAAGAGGGCAGAGAAGCTTGAAGGACGGGGAATCCATGTCATGGATGACCGGGTTCTGACGCTGCACGCTTCCGATCTGCCGCGGATTTCGAAGGATGCAAAGCTGAATGATGGTGCGGATCCAGCCATTGAAATTGCCGGACTGGCTGACCCGGATCTGCGTTATACCTGGTCTGCTGCAAGACGTCTGAAAGAAATGAAGCATTCGATGCAGCAGCTTCCCGAAAAGAAAGACTTCCGTCTTCTGCTTTACCACCGGGCAGATCTGTTTGAGCAGACTGCTCCCCTGAAGGCTGATGTGGTCTTCAGCGGTCATCTGCACGGCGGTCAGTGGCGCTTCTTCAATCACGGTCTGCTAGCACCCGACGACGGCGATCGATGCGTGGTGTTTCCCAAATATGATGCCGGAGTTTTTGAGCGCGATGACTCAGCGCTGGTTGTCAGCCGCGGGCTTGGCGATCAGATGAAAGTTCCGCACCTGTTCAACCGGCCGGAAGTGATTCTCGTTACTCTTCACTCTGTTGCTGAACTTTATTAGTTGAAGCACAAGCCCCGTACGGCACAAGCCTGTACTGGAGCAGAATGTCCTTTAGAAAGCAGGGATGGAAGAAAACCGTTCAATCCTTTAGAATGGTACAAGTGCCTTCTGTAACATGGCACATAAGCAAACGCTGTTTTCAGCATTCTGTTTCTGCACAGATCAAGGAGGAGATCCATGTATCCTGTTCTTGTCTCCTTTGGAGATATTCATGTTTATTCATACGGACTGATGATTGCGATCGGCATTCTGGTCGCGTATACGCTGGCTGAAAAGAAAGTCCGTAAAGCCGGCTATGATACAAAGCGCCTGGAATGGCTGGTCTTTACGATTCTTGCCGGCGGCTTTGCGGGTTCGAAAATCCTCTACTGGATTACCCGCATCGGCGATATTCCGAGTGATCCGACCATTCTGACAAATCTTGGCGATGGCTGGGTCGTCTACGGCGGAATCATCGGCGGTATTCTTGCCGGCTGGGTTTACTGCAAAAACCACGGCATGAACTTCCTGGAGTGGTTCGATCTGATCATCCCGGAAGTTGCTCTTGCACAGGGCTTTGGCCGCATCGGCTGCCTGCTTGCCGGATGCTGCTACGGTATTGAAACCGCAAGCGGAATCGGCATTGTTTTCCCGGAAAACTCGCTGGCACCCTCTGGAGTCGCACTCTTCCCGTCGCAGATCGTCATGTCGGTCTATGACTTTGCACTGTTCTTCTTCCTGGAATGGTTCTCGAAAAAGAAAAAATTCCATGGCGAAGTCGGCTGCATCTATCTGATTGCCTATTCGGTCGGACGCTTTGTCATTGAGTTCTTCCGCGGCGATCTGATCCGCGGCGTTGTGAACGGTCTTTCAACATCGCAGTACATTTCGATTGCGGTTGTGATCGCGGCAATTGTGATCATGTATCTTGGACGGAAGAAGAAGAAAGAAGACCACGGATCTTCTGCTTCAAAAGCGGCCTGATCCGCGGTATAAAAACCATTTACAGTTCTGATTTGATTTATGGACATCCTGAACAGGGATGTCCTTTTTTGTACTCTGAGCAAACCGGTCCTGGCACCGGACAAAAAACGGTGCGCTATACTGTCAGGCGTATGAAACAGATTGATTACGGACATGGTTCCATTTTCCGGGCGATGATCCTTTCAGCCGGACCAATGATGGCTGCTCAGGTTCTGTCGCTTCTCTATAACATCGTTGACCGGATGTATATCGCAAGAATTCCGCAGACAGGTACGCTTGCTTTAGGCAGCATTGGTCTTTGCTTTCCGATTCTGACCATTCTGACCGCTTTTGCGAGTCTTTACGGGTCCGGCGGCGGACCGCTCTCCGCGATTGCCTGCGGCAGAGGAGATCTCAAAGAAGCCAGGACGATCCAGAATACATCCTTTGCACTGATCGTTCTGACCGGGCTTGCTCTTATGGCGATCGGCGAACTCTTCTGTCTGCCGATTCTGCAGGGATTTGGCGCTACACCCGGCAATATTGGCTATGCCACCGGGTATCTGCGGATCGTCCTGCTGGGGACAGTCTTTTCCATGCTGGCTTCTGGCATGAATCCATTTCTCAATGCACAGGGCTTTCCGGCAGCCGGCATGATGACGGTGCTGATTGGTGCTGTTCTGAATATCATTCTTGATCCGGTATTCATTTTTGTCTTTGGATGGGGAATCGAGGGCGCTGCCTGGGCAACGGTCCTGTCGCAGATTGTTTCAGCGCTGTTTATTTTCTGGTTTCTGCTTCGAAAGAAAGCCGTCCTGAAACTTGAACCGCTTGGCTGCTTCAGATCGATTCGATTGAACAGAATCAAACGGATTACATCCCTTGGCTTTGCCGGATTCATTATGCAGATCACAAACTCGCTGGTGCAGTCGGTCTCCAATACGATTCTCGGACAGACTGGCGGCGATCTGTACATTTCTGTCATGACAATCGTAAGTTCCGTACGGCAGATTCTCGATACGCCGATTTTCGGTCTGACAGACGGTACAAGTCCGATTATCAGCTTCAACTATGGAGCAGGGAAGCCGGATCGAGTTCGCAGTACAATCCGGCTGATGACTCTGATCTCTATAGCCTATACATGCATCATCTGGCTGCTGATCCTGCTGCAGCCGCAGTTCTTCATCTTGCTGTTTAACGACGATGCTTCTTTGACCAGGCTTGCCATTCCTGCTCTGAAAGCCTACTTTTTTGCCTTCCTGTTTCAGGCATTTCAGTACTCCGGACAGACTGTCTTCAAATCGCTGGGCAAACGGAAACAGGCCATTTTCTTTTCTCTGTTCCGCAAAGTCATCCTCGTCGTCCCGCTGACCTTTCTGCTCCCGCACTATTTTGGAGTCATGGGAGTATTCCAGGCTGAACCGATCTCTAACTTTGTCGGAGGAAGCGCCTGCTTTCTGACCATGCTTGCGACAGTCGGAAAAGATTTAAAAAAGGCTGTCGTAAAGCAGGACAGTACAGTGAAAGCCGAATAAGCAGACAGATTTTCCGACAGGAAAGAAATGATCAGCACGTTCTATTCTTTTGTCTTATTGCCTGAAGTGTTCATCCCAAGACCATCTGGATGAATGCTTCAGGCTTGTTTGCACAGTTTTCGTGTTTTTTGCTTCGAATCGACATGGTTCTTGTGTAATTTCCATTTCGTCTTATCTTTTCAACCGGATTTGATACGCTAAATATATTCGCCATGACGATCCGAATCGTGATTGAACGAACCAAAACAGACTCTGTCCTCTCTATAGGCTCATTTTTTCTTTGGAGGGAGAGCAGAGGTTCTGTGTTCGCAGGAGAGATTGAATGAATAGAACAATTCATAACGAGGAACTGCCATATCGTGTCGGCGGTCTGCTCTATACGCCCGCACTTAACCGGTCGATTGCCAGAAAGCTGCTTGAAGGGCAGATTCCCTCACTGAGCTCTTTAGCGTTCTGTCTGGAAGACGCCATTACCGATGAAAGCCTTGCGGACGCGCAGAAGCAGCTCAGGATCACACTGGGCGAATTATCCGGAGCTTCCAGTGAGCTTCCGCTCCTATTTGTACGCGTCCGGACGCCAGAGCATATGGCACAGGTTCATGAAGAACTTGGCGAACTTGAAGATCTGCTGACAGGCTATATTGCTCCAAAATTTGATGAATCCAACGCGGATGGCTACTGTACGCAGATCGAACAGTGGAACAAAGACAGCAAAAACCGGCTGTACCTGATGCCGATCCTGGAAAGCCATGCGGTTGCTCATCCGGCCAATCGGATTTCCAATCTGCTGAACATTAAAAACCGGATCGATATGATCCGGCCATATATCCTCAATGTCCGTGCAGGCGGCAATGATTTTTCCAATCTGTTTGGTCTGCGCCGAAACAGCTCACAGACGATCTACGACATTGGCATGATTCAGAATATTCTTACCGATATCCTGAGTATCTTTTCTGCCGATTATGTCGTTTCCGGTCCAGTCTGGGAATACTTTGGATCAAACGATCAGGATCCCTGGGCACAGGGCCTGCGCAGAGAACTGGAACTCGATCTGCTCAACGGCTTCATCGGAAAGACTGCCATTCATCCAAGCCAGCTTCCTGTAATTGCCGAAAGTCTGAAAGTCGATCTGCATGATTATGAAGATGCAAGACGCATTGTTTCATGGAGCAGCGAGGGACTTGGCGTTGGAAAAAGCGCAAACAAAGACCGGATGAACGAAGTCAAATGCCATCAGAAATGGGCAGAAATGATTCTGCTGCGCGCAAGGATTTATGGAATCCGCACGAATGAAGAAAACGAAGAAGCCGTTAAACGGGCTCTGTTCCGCCTTCATCAGCAGGAAAAGATCAGCCTGCATCCTTATGCAGAAGACGAGCTGCTCCAGGTTGCAAAACGGGTCAATAATCCAAAGCGCTCCTATCTGCTAGTTAATCCGCTGCAGGCCAAGCATGTTCCTGTTTCTCCCAATGAAGCATTGCAGATGATGGAAAACTTGGCTGCAAAAGTTCTGAACACCGTGTCATCCAATGAATCGCTACTGGTCATCGGCTTTGCGGAAACCGCTACTGCAATTGCCCGTGAAATCGCGAAATCACTTGGCGAAGATACCGGCTTTATTCATACCACCAGAGAAAAATCTAAAGATGCTGGCTCATTCCTGTTTTTCAGCGAAGAACACAGTCATGCAGCAGAACAGAAGCTCGTCGCTGATCGTCTCAGTGAACTGATCGATGCATGCGACACTGTACTCTTTGTTGACGATGAGTTCACAACAGGCAAAACGCTTCTCAATATGATCCGCGTCCTGGAACAGAAATGTCCAACTCTTGCAGAGCGTCGAAAGATTGCGGTCTCTGTGATCTGCCGTCTGAACGATGAAAACAGACAGAGATGGACAGAAAACAGTCTGGAGAGTATCAGTCTGCTTGATCTTCCTGAAGGCGACTTTGACAGAGAGGTATCAACAATTGAAGCCAGTCTGGGAACACCGTTTGCGCCCTCTGGCGAAAATAAACAGACGATCAGCCAGAGCGCTGAATATTATGCTCCGGATGCACGGATTGGCTTTCTGATCCGTGAAGAAAACCAGGCAGCAAAAGAGCAGTCAGCCAGTGATCTGGATCTGATGCAGACATTTGGTCTGCATCCAGATGAGAATGTCCTCGTTCTGGGTACTGAAGAGTTCATGTATGAAGCCATTGCCCTTGGAAAAGCTCTTGAAGACTGCAAAAAGCTGCATTCTGTCCGTGTTCATGCCACAACCCGCTCACCGATCGGTATCTGCTCTGATGAAGGATATCCGATTGGAAGCGGCCATCAGATTCCCAGTTTCTATGATCCGCAGCGGACAACCTATCTCTATAACATCGGCTCGTATGATGCCGTCTTCTTTGTCACCGATGCAGAAAACCCGAATCCCAACGCTCTGGAAGTGCTGATGGAGATGTTTGGTAAGAAGGGCTGCACGCACTTTATTGAAGTCAGAAGGAGAAAGAAATGAGAAGCAGCTATCTCGATGAAGATGTAACGATTCTTCTAAAAGACATTACCGGACAGGTTGAGCCGCTTCCTGCAACGATCCGGGAAAAGCGGATCCAGAGCGGAACGCATTACTGTGAAATGCTGCCGCTTGAATATGTCCCATCTTCGGCGTATCTGAAAACATATGAGCAGGCTCTTGAGCTCTACGCGCAGATTACAGCGGATGCGCTGGCACGTCTTGGGGATGCCATCTGGGCAGAGAAGAACGGAAAGCCGGTCCTGGTTTCGCTTGCCAGAGCCGGTACACCGATCGGCATTCTGCTTCGCCGCTATATCCGAAAGAAATACGGCTTTGATGTCCCGCACTATACGATTTCGATCATCCGTGGCAGAGGCATCGATAAAAACGCTATGGACTATATCCTTGAGCGTCATGATCCATCGTCCATTCAGTTTGTGGATGGCTGGACAGGAAAAGGAGCGATTCAAAGACAGCTGATCGAAGCTATAACAGACTATCCGGAAGTTTCTGCAGGCCTTGCAGTTCTTTCTGATGCCGCCTGGACTGCAGAAAAATGCGGAACGCATGATGATTTTCTCATTGCATCTTCGTGCCTCAACGCAACTGTCTCCGGTCTGATCAGCCGGACATTTCTTAGCAGTGATCTCATCGGTCCTGAAGATTTTCATGGAGCGATGTACTATGGAGAGCTCAAAGACGAAGACCGGACCTACGAATTTATCCATACGATCGAATCGCATTTCCGTTATGATCTGCAGCCTGAAGAGGATCGTAAAACCGAGCTGACCGGGCTGGAAGAGGTCCATTCGATCTGCGAACACTTTTCGATTTCGGACATCAATCTGGTAAAACCCGGAATTGGTGAAGCGACCCGTGTGCTGCTGCGGCGCATTCCGGAACGGATTCTTGTCCGCAGTCTGGATGATTTCGACCATCTTGGCCATCTCTATCAGCTGGCCATGGAAAAAGATGTTCCAGTTGAAGTCTATCCGCTCAAGAACTACAGAGCCTGCGGAATTATCCGCTCGATAGGCGACTGCTGATGAAGATTCTTCTTGCCTGTGATCTCGACAACACGCTGATCCACTCTTTCCGCCATGTACAGCCTGACGAGCCATGCATTGAATGGCTCAACGGAAACGAGCAGAGTTACGTGACCAGAAAAACCTTCGAGATCCTCTCAGACGGTCTGCCCGAGGACATCCTCGTTGTACCCATCACTTCACGCTCGATTGCCCAGTACCAGAGAATCATCTGGCCGCAGGACCAGGCACCACGGTATGCACTGACGTCCGGAGGCGGCATTCTGCTCGAACAGGGTGAAGAAAACAATGCCTGGAAAGAGCAGAGCAGGGCGATTAATGAGAGTTTCGGTGCGGCAGAGTGTTTTGCAAAGGCTGCTGAGCTGCTCTCTTTAATGCCCGGTCTGAAAAGCTGCCGCATGATCGATTCGATCTATCTCTTTGCTCATTTTTACTCAGAAGAATCAGCAAGTAAGGCGTTGAGTCTTCTGAAACAGGCAGAAAGCGATGCCTGGAAAGACCGGATTTCTGCTTTACTGGTACGGCGCAAACTCTATCTCTTCAGTCCGGCTGCCGATAAAGGGGCTGCGCTTGAGCGGCTTAAAGCAAAGTTTGACGCAGATCTTGTTCTTGCAGCCGGAGACTGCTCGCCGGATCTTTCCATGCTTAAACAGGCGGATCTTGCACTGATTCCAGATTCACAGATGGCTGATTCTCTGATTCCTGCATCGACAAAGATCTGTCCTGAATCCATTCCGTTTTCTGATTTCATTCTTCAGACAGCTCTGTCCTGTCTGGACGATTTACGCAAATGAAAAGTGCAGAGATCCGGCAAGTACCGGTTTCTCTGCACTTTGGGAGTTTATATGCTTTCAGATCACAAGACAGACGGCTATGCAAAGCTGTCTGAACAGACCTTTTCCAGATACGCACGGATCGTAAATCCGGTTCTGCGTACCTTTGCGATTGAACATACCGCAATGACTGTATCCTTTATGACCATGATCGCTTTGCGACGGAATCTGGACTTCGAGTCCGCCAGAATAGCTGCTCTGCTTCATGATGCCGGCAAATTTGATCTCAACGAAGGCTCCGCAAGACATGCGGCAGCTGGCGCATTACGTGCAGAAGCGCTGCTAAGCGAGAGCGGATGCTTCTCACAGAGCCAGATTGACTCGATCTGCGAAGCAATCCGCCTGCATTCCAGTAAAGATCAGATCGACAGTCCGCTTGCAGAAGCACTTAAAGATGCGGATGTTCTTGCTTCCTGGGCCGTTCATCCTGATGATCCTCTTTCCCAAGTCAGACAGAAGCGTCTGGAGAAGACGTGTGCTGAACTGAACATTCCTCTTCAGACTCCATCTGCTAAGAAATAGAACAGACACTATTCCTGCTTGGAAGTATTTCCGTCGTCTTCTTTTTCCGGATTGGAAAGGGAAGTAGAGAGCTCGATGGCTTCATTGGGATTTGGAGCTGCGTTCTGTTTGAGAACATCCTCTTTATCCTGCTTAGCGTTCGGATCTTCCTTCATTTCAAGGCGAAGGGCGTTGCGGAACGCAGTTTCAAGAAGCTGGCGGCCTTTTGTCTCAAGCATTTCATGTTCTTCAAGATCGCCGGCAACAACAGACTGGCACAGTTCGCTGTAGGCACGGCCTAATGCGCCTGTCAGAACTGCCGCAGTCGTTCCATTCACTGCCGCACCGGCAGCCGTTCCGACACCTGGAATCAGCTTGAGCAGGGAACCGGAGATCGTTTTGCCCAGAACTGTTGTTCCTGAAATTCCAAGAACGGTAAATGCGAGGGAACGAAGAGCGTGCTTCTTCAGATTGATACCGTAGATTTCCGTCAGCTTCAGAAGCATGGCGGTCTGCTGACCAATCAGCAGCGGTGCATCCGCCAGAGGAATCGGCAGAGCACCAGTCGCAGCGGCACTGGTTACGAATCCGAGAATCGTCCGGTTAGCATGGATTTTATTTTTCTCGATTTCAGAGAGTACGCGTTCGCTTTCGATTTCTTCTTCAAGAGCTTCAATCAGAACCGGCAGAAGCGATTCATCAATCTGATCCTGCAGATTTCTGTTTTCCTTATCACTCATACAGTTATCCATCTCCTTCTATATACGGTTACAGAATTATGATCATGTTCCGGCAAGTTCTGCAAACAATGCTCTTGATTTTATGTTGCGGCCTGCAGAACCGTTCAAACCAGAACCTATGGCAATTCTGAACCTTTTCTAAAAACCGATCCGGCCTGGACCGGTTTTATTATCGAAAACCGTTTATCTTTTCATACGGTTTATTCACAAAACTGTTCATATGGTTGTTTTCCTGTAAAGTGGTTCTGTCAGAAAGGAGGGAACTGTATCCATGTTTGCACTCTTTCTTGTCATTCTGTTTCTGATCGGCATCATCGGATCAGTCATTGACATGATTCTTCACCCTTTCCGTACGCTCAAGACACTCTGTCTGCTTGTCATCCTCTGTATCGGACTGTTTCTGTATCTTGGTCTGAATGCCGCTGATCTGCTTGCAGCGCTTGCAACGATTGGAATTGTCCTTTAGGCCGTTTTCTTCTTTATATCAACATATAAATTCATTAGAGTTATTATTAATGAAATAAAAATGGTGCTGCCTTTTCTTAAGCACCCTGATGATCCTTGTTCTGCCTGGATGTAAATCTTCTTCAAATACAATTCCGGAAGCATCGATTGTGATTACTGATCTGAATCAGTATTACGGATTTAACAAAAACGGGGCAGAACTGGAGTCCGTTTCCACCCAGTGTGTGTACGGAAAACTGGCAAATACCGGTCTGATGAACCGGTTTACCAAAGAAAACGATCAGTTTCTGATTTCAAAATCTACAACGGATAAGAGCATGAAGCAGTACCTGATCGCTGTAGACAAAAGTACCGGCGAAGTGAAAGAAACAGAGCCGCATGACGGGGATTTCTACAGTATCTGCGTCGACGGGGACATGATTTATACCGTATCTGCCAGCACGAATTCAATTACGCTGCGCAGCTATTCCCAGGACTTAAAGCTCGTTAAATCCGCACAGGTTCCTCTTGATGCCGCCATGGTCATTCCAACCGGAATCTGCAAGTATCAGAACACGATTTACGTTCTGTGCGGCTTTGTAAACGCTGATGCGGCTTATGGAACTGTATCCAATAAGCTGGTCTCAGTCAGCCCGGATTTCGAATATCTGGATACCATCGATCTCGGCTTAAATGATGGTGCATGGAAACGTCGAGTATTTTGATCTGAAGCCTTACGGCATTGAACATGCCTGGGGATTGCTGGTGCGTTAATCCGTGTCAGAAGCTTTAAAGAACGAACAGATACAATGATCAGCAGTTCTGATCATGCAAAGTCACCCAGGCAGAACAGAAAACGAACATAGAATCAGCGAGCCTGCGATGACACTGATCCCATATTAATAGGGGAGATGGAATCGAAGGCTTTTTGTATGTTGATGGAGGTCAGGGTTACAGGGTGTCTCATCTTCGCATAATCTGTATTATGTAACATAAACGTTACTGAAACGGCCAGAACGTCAAAAAGGACTCCATCCTGCGACGGAGTCCTTCATTTTTACCGCTTATCCTTTATTTTGCGCATCTGAGAATCAGGCTGTCCGGAATTCTTTTCCAGGTTGTTCCGTCATACGCTGTTTCCCATGCCGTTCCCGGCTGATGTGTCAGAGCAACCAGCTCATGGGCACTCAGATCACCGTACTTTTGCAGCACTTCTTTAATGACCGCCATTTTGGTAAGACCGTCTTCGGCTCTGGCCATCCTGCAGTCTTTTATAGTCGGTGTATGGTCATCAAAATCTGTGATCAGCTTGTCACGGAGATCTTCATCTTTATAATCTCTGGTCTGATAATAGAAGTCCTCTGCAACCGGACCATACTGGAATGCATAGATACCATCATCAAACAGCTGCTGTCCAGTCTGTTTCAGATAAGCTTCATAGCACAGATAGACCAGTTTCTGCAGCTTAAGCTTGCCGGCATCCATTCTTGAAAGAATGTAGGCAGCAATATCGATACTGCTCAGCTGAAGATCGGCGTTTACGTATTCCATAAACTCATCCACAGACTTGCAGAAATATACTTTTTCAAAGTATGGATCACTCTTTTTTACATCTTCAGTCTCTGCTGAAGCAAGATCCTTGGCGTGCAGAGAAACAGGAACTGAATGAATGTTTCTGCCCATAATTTCCCGATGAACTTCTTTTGCATGCTGATTCTGTTCGCCTTCCCCAACAACGACTTCAATTGCGACACGCCGGTGTTTTGTATAAGACGTAGCGGTAAAAATATAGTGTCGATACATTCTAATCACTTCCTTTCACTATATTCAGTATAGTTCTGTTTATAAGTTTTATGCGAGATAAGATTGTTTTCTCTATCCTCGCCATTCCAGATCTGAAGCTCCCAGCTCGGTGAGAAGTTCGACTCCTGGATATAGACATGAATCGCAGTATAGTCATTTTTCGTCGCGTCGGTACACCGAAAACGCGTTGAATCACAGAAGACTGTCTTCAGAGCCTGAAGCAGCTGTTCACGGTCTGGCGAAGCAGTCAGACACAGTCTGAAACCGACGGTATCATTCAGGCATTTCTTTAAGGGAACTTTTCCCTTTTCACTTCGGTTCATATACCGGTCGACCTTATCCGTCAGAGAATCCCATTCCTTTACCCGGAACTCTACAGTGAAAGAGACTTTCGGCTGGAACTGGTGTGAAGGCAAATCCATCAGGTGCTGATCTGCATAGAACTTGTACACTTTAAAATACCTGAACAGTTCATCACCATACAGCCTGGACAGATTATGCTTGAAGTTGATTTGGCACGGGCATTCATCCTTCCATTCGATACTTGTCTGGTAATGAAAGTCAGATAGTGCCCAGATAAAAGCTTCAATGTCTCTGAAGGTTTCTGCGAATTCAGCTTGATTCATGTCTGATATATTAATCAATTTCCGTCAGAATAAAAGCATTCTTCATGAAGACGGCTTTTCATTTCTGAAAACCGGTACAGTTTCGTCATTTCTGCGTTTTCTCTGACAGATCTAAGGGCCAATCTATGCCGATTGAATCAATTGCAGAGAATCTTCGAAAATTTCCACCCCTCCACGTATGATTGTTCTGTAAGCGCTGCAGAACCTGCTGCTTCTGAAACTCGTGCATAACTGGACGGCTGGCTTTTCTTAGCGGGACTCCCCTGCTCTGCTTTGCCATCTGGCGGCATCATTAAACGCGGAAGCGACAATAAACCTGTATGCTTTGCGAATATGTTTTATTGAAGCATATCACATCTTTGTAATTCATTTATAAACGTTCTACATTTTAAAAATTTGGAGGAAGAGATTATGACAATGACTCAGGAAGAGCAGAACCTGTACGACTGGCTGCTTAACGGACCTGTTCAGACCGTTCTGAAAGAATATGTGAAAGAGCATCCAGTGAAAAGCTATAAGGATGTCGTATTTTATATGTCCGTGAACAAAACCTGGCCCATTGGCGATTCGGTTTATGACCTGCTCAGAGAGCAGATCAGCGAACTTTCTGCAGACAGAAAAATAACGGAGGATGTTCTGTTCACTTATTCACACAGAATGGCAAAGAAGATGGAAGAAGCAGACTCCATCACGTTTGGGATAATCAAATCAAGCAAGCTTCCAGGACGGATCATTCGTGATAACCCCAAGGCACTTCGAAACAAGAAACTGCTCATTGAGGTTCTGCAGTTTATTCTCAACGAGGCTGCTCTGAATCTCTGGGAGATGTATAGAGGTGAACCTTCTTCGGCTGCTGAGCAGATCCTCGATTTTGCAGCGAAGCATAAAAAAGATTTATCTCCGTTTATTAATTCTCTTGCCGATGCGGCTGCAGATCAGGAAACGTTCGTTAAGAACCTGATCCTGCTGTCTCCTGCATCCTCCTGTCTGCTTGCAGCGCTGATCGACCCATCCAGCTCCAGAGAATGTCTGGACCGTCTCAGTTTATTTCCGATTATCTCGAAGGATTTATGCGAAGCGCTTGATAAGCACGCCTCACAGGTTCTTGAGTCTTTGAACCAGTTAATGTTTGAGCGGCTAAACGGAAAAGAAACTGTACAGACCACTCATGCGGAGAGTCCGAAACAGACTTCTGCCAGAAGAAAAAGCAAAGACCGCATGCCAGATTCGGTCCGAAAAGCCCTCGAGATCTCTGCTGATCAGGAAAACAAAAAAGCCCGTCAGGGAGATGCGATTTTTGATTTTCTGCGCATCATGATGAACTGCGAATCCAGTGACAAATTTTATAGCATCTCCCTTCTCTACTCTGCCGCAGCTCAGGAAGCGGAGAAATCATGGTTCGGGCTGAGCGATGAAGAATTGTCTGATTTCATGCATTCAATTCCGGCTCCTGTTCTGGAGGCTGCTATGGAAGCTTACAGCCCCTGTCAGAACCGAATCGGGGGACCCTATTTTCTTATGTTTGCATTGCAGACAATCGGATGCTTCAACAGAACTGCCGACCAGCAGCTCGACCGCCTTAACCGTCTGCAGCATCCGGCAAATCCGTCCTTTATGACCGCCATTGAAGAACTGAGTTCCCTCTATGACCAGTCTGTCCCCAGCGAAGATCCGGAAGAGGAAAATCCGTATATTTCCCTGCCCCTTTGCTGGATCACCACGCTCTTCATGGATCTTCTCTATACCTCCAGACTGCGCACAGAAATGAATCAGGAGTTTTATAACTCCATTCTCGAGATTCTTTTTGAAGCGGACTTACAGAAACAGAACGGTATGGCGGAAAGATCCATTGAAGAGGATGAGGAAGAAGATCCCGTACCAGTAATCGGTGATGGCATGAATGCTACAGAGTGGATGTTCTCACGCTCAATGTATTCTGTACTGAAGCTTGCCTGGTCGGATCCGGAAATCCGTAAGAAGCTGATCCGCTCGCTTCGATCCAACATTCTCAAATCCTCTCAGAAAACGGAGCAGCTGATGGTTTCAATGGCTGAGGAGAAATTCTTCTCCTCTTTTGAATTCTTTCCCAGTCAGGCTGCACTGTTTCTGATTGAGCTGCTGGAGAACAGATGGTTTGAAGCTTCTCTGTCTCCGTATTGCGCTCTTCTGCAGAAAGACACGTTCTCAATCTGGAGACACATCCGGAAATCGTGGTCATTGGACAGCCTTGAAATTCAGCTGAAAAACCAGGAAGTCAGCACAGAGAATATTGAGTTACTTATGAATGAGTCTTTAAGCGATCTGGATAAGGAAGAAGAAGAGATCTATGCCCGTCTTCTGTCCATGGAGATGACATACAATACTTCTCATCTTTCATTTGGAGATTCCCCGGAATCCAGAATCGCAATGAAAGACCTGGTCTCGGTCTTCTGCTTTCTGGTGAAGATCAATGCAGATGATGAGCTCAAAGAAGAATTTCTTCAGACGCCGCCTGTCTTCCGGAAATTCATCGTTCGACATCTCATGCTCAGCGCAATTAATATCTACCGTGAATACGAACATGCCTGCCATGAAGCCCAGATGCCCGCTCACACTGAGCGGATCAGACTGCAGAATTTAGGCCTGTATCAGGAAAAGAGCCAGCTTGAAAAGACAGTTCAGAACCTCCGGGAGAATAACAGTCTGCTGAAACAGGAACTGGAAAATGCAGCAAACGACGGTTACCAGAAAGGCGTTAAAGAAACCGAAGACCGCCTCTTTGAAGAGATCCGGAATCTGAAAAAAGAGCTTGCTGAAAGCCGGAAACAGAATGCTATTGACGAGAATGAGAAGCAGGAGCTCTATCAGCTGCGTGAACTGCTGTTTACCAATGAGCAGGACGACAGTCCATCTGCAGACACTTCTGCTCCACTTCGTGATGATGAAGCTGCCAGAATCGACACCTATCTGAAGACCCACCGTGTCGTGTTTGCGGGCGGTCATTATAAGCAGTGTGCGGAGTTGAAGAAGAAGTATCCCGGCTTTCGCGTGTACTTCGATGAGCAGATTCCTGCAGAGGTTATTTCCTCAGCAGACCTGATCATTGTGTTCTACAAATGGATTTCCCATGGCACCTACTACCGGGTCAAGAAGTACGGTTCCCGTCATGGACAGCCGATCCCGATTGAATACATCGGCGAGAAGAATATCATTGCCAGCGAACGGCGGCTGCTTTCGATCATTGAGAATTACGAATAGCCTGCAACCTTGTCGTGCATCCAAAAAGCTGGATTGTCCCTTCTCGAAGATGTCTGTACCTTATCCCGGTGCAAGCGTTTACCATTCCGTCAGCATCTGGATGCTGAATGAGTGATTTTAAACTTCAAAACAAATCGAGTATCCTGTTAAAGCAGACTGCTCAAGTCTGCTTACTCAATACAAAAGCGCCGGATTGTGATGGTCCGGCGCATGTTCTGAAAGGATGCAGCTATGGAAATTCGACACGCACAAAGAAATGACTTACCCGCCATGCTTGAGATTTACAGAGAAGCCCGTGCTTTTATGAAAGCTAACGGCAATCCCAATCAGTGGAAAGACAACCGGCCTTCTGCCGAAGCGATTCAGAAAGATATTGAATCCGGACAGTCTTATCTCATTTTTGATGGAGGAGTCCTCTGCGGTGCGTTCTCTCTGATTTTCGGTGATGATCCAACCTACGCTCTGATCGAAAACGGACAGTGGAAAAGCGATCTTCCCTACTCAACAATTCATAAAATTGCTTCTTTCCCAGGGGCGCATGGCGTCTTTTCTGAAATTATCCGTTTCAGTGAACCGAAAGCTCAGTCTTTAAGAATTGATACGCATCCAGACAATCAGATCATGCAGCATCTGATTCTCAAGAACGGCTTTGAATACTGCGGAAATATTTATACCGATGACGGCACTCTTCGCTATGCATACCAGAAAGACCTCATCAAACAGAATTAAGCCCTTTTGCTTCTTAAAACCAATGAACCTGCCCGCAATTGCGGACAGGTTCATTTTTAT
>Strawberry_p1__coassemble_1789_pt1 | contig 35295 bp, 20 predicted proteins | sample Strawberry_p1__metabat2_high_PE_023 | metagenome-assembled genome bin Strawberry_p1
CTATAAGATGGATAGAAAGGGAGCTGTACAGAGCCGTACTGCCTGGGCGGGCAGAAGAATAATCAGAGCTTGTGCAGACGACCTGGAGGAAATGAAATGAGAGAAAAAGTGAAAGAAAACGGGTGCTCAAAGCGAAGACGAAGCCGTCTTATGACACTGCTTTGTGCATGTACCATGGCTGTAACCGTTCCTGCATCGGTAACCGTATCGCCGGTATTTGCTCAGGAAAACGAAACAGCCAGCGCTCTGAAGCAGAATGAAGATTTCAGCAGTCAGATTGCGGACTCAGAAGAAATGAGTTCATTAGCAGAAGACTCTGTATCATCAACTGAACCGGATGATCCGCAGGACAGTGATTCAACTGAAGACAGTTCTTCTGAAGAGCCGTCTTCGGAAGAATCCAGCACGGAAAACAGCGAAGACAAGAGTACCGAGGACAGTACAGAAGACAGTTCCCGGGACAGTTCAGATCTCAGTGATTCAGAAGAGCCTGAACCTGTTCCTTTTCCGGATCCCGCAAACGCCATCTGGCTGTCCAGCCGGGGAAATAAAAAGGAACTTTACCGTCTGTATAATCCAAACAGCGGCGAACATTTCTACACGCTCTCTTCAACGGAGCGGACTGCTCTGGTTAAAGCGGGATGGAAAGATGAAAACAGAGCCTGGGTTACACCGGAAAGTGAAGGTCAGCCAGTCTATCGTCTCTACAACCCCAATGCATCCGATCACCATTACACGCAGGATCGCAAAGAGCGTGACTATCTGATTCAGGCTGGCTGGAAAGATGAAGGTATTTCCTTCCGGACAGAAAGCGAATACGGACAGTCGGTCTATCGTCTGTACAACCCGAATGTCAAATCGGGATCTCATCACTACACGCTCTCTTCCAAAGAGCGGGATGCGCTTGTCAAAGCCGGATGGAAGGATGAAGGGACCGCATTCTATGCCATATCTGATTATGCGTTCTTCAAAGATTCGAAAAATAGTCTAGTCGGTGCGGTGGATGCGAAAAATCATCCGCTGAGCGGCCGCATGCAGATTCATGATGACTGGTACGAATTTGACAGTCATGGCGCATTGAAGACTGGATGGATTGAAGTCGATGGACAGAATGTCCGCTATTCGAATCCGGACGGTCGGCAGGCTCTTGGAACGTCAAAAATTGACAATGTCTGGTACCGGTTTGACCCGAATACCGGGAATATGCTGGAAAATCAGTATGTAAAGGACGAAGCCGGAAGAGAATTTGTATTCGATGCAAACGGTCAGGCATTAAGCGGACGCGTCTTTGTCTATCCAAGATGCGGCAATGCCAATGGACAGGGAAACATTGAATGGAAAAACTACGGCTGGACTGACAATCCTGCCCGTCATCAGCTTTTAAGCCGGAAAAAAGAACTGGAGGCAATTCGTACAGCCGCTGAGGCTGACGGAACCTGGATGGAAAACACGACAGACCCGGCCATTCAGGATGCGATGGCTGAGCTGCATATCGTCGACAGCAGTCTGGATCACCAGAATGGAGTCGGCGTCCATTCCATCTATAATCCAAACTCCGGCGAACATTTCTATACAGCCGATGAAAAAGAAATCCGCTCACTCTGTTCTGCGGGCTGGAAAGATGAAGGCGTGCGTTTCCTGCAGCCCCGTCAGTCCGATACGCCTGTCTACCGGCTGTATTCTCCTTCCAGGGGCGAACATCACTTCACAAGTGATCGAAACGAATGTGAGGCACTCGCAAAATATGGCTGGATCAATGAGGGCATCAGCTTCTATTCCGCCACGATCAGCCGCCTGCCGGTTATGCGTCTCTATAACCCCAATGCGAAAGTTGGTTCGCATCACTACACAGTCGATCAGAGAGAAAAAGCTAAACTGGTTGAATATGGCTGGAAAGAAGAAAAAGGCGGCTGGAACGCACTGAACCTTTACTCGTTTGTTCAGGATGAGAACGGCTCAACATACGCTTACGATCCTGATGATCAGCAGCTCTTCGGACTGGTTTCCATTCATGGCGACCGGTACTACTTTGATCCTTCCTCAAACGGCCGGATGGTCACAGGAGAGCGCACGGTTTCTGTCGATGGGCAGAATCATGAATATCTGTTTGGCAGCGATGGAAAGATGGTTTATGGCGAAGTGAAGAAAGCAAACGGCTATGCCTTCTATGATGTTAATGACGGTCATCGCCTGCGAAACAGCTTCGTCCAGTATGGCAGTCCCAAAAAGGTCTGCTGGTATGACGAAAACGGGCTGCGCGCATGCGGAAAGAAAACGATCCAGGGCCATGTCTGCGTCTTTGATGATCAGACAGGTGCTCTCAAACCCAACCTTGATGATCTGAAAGCGCAGGTTGGGCAGACGATCGCTTCTTCGCCAGCCGCAAACGCGCAGATTGGATTTGCGGTTCGCATTCCCGGAAAAAGCGATGCGCTGATTCTTAACTCCAGAGCACAGCAGTCTGCAAGCGTCATGAAAGTCTTTGTCATGGGCGCAATTCACGAAGACTACGACAGATATGCCGCTTTTGCGGGACGGGATTCGCTCGAGAGGCAGCTGTCTTTAATGATCTCCATTTCCGATAACGAATCCTGGAAGAGCCTGGTTGCTATTCTTGGCAATGGCAGCTACAGTGCCGGTCTGCGGGTGCTGAAAGACTGGTGTGTTTCCAAAGGCTATAACGATACGCAGATGACTGGCATTCCAAAAGGCAACTACACGTCAGCTGCGGATGCTTCGAAAATCCTGTGCGATATTCAGGAAGGACGCCTGAAGCATTCTGCCAAGATGAAAGCCCTGCTGCAGACACAGGCTCATCCGGGAAGAATGCTGGCCAATCTTCCTTCTGAAGCCAGAACCGCCAATAAACCGGGCTGGATTGACTTCTGCGAAAACGATACGGTTCTGGTCGATGCACCGTTTGGCACATATGTCGTTACGATGCTTTGTGACGGTCTGCCCAGTTCAACAGCCGGCAAGAATCTGATGGCCCGCATTTCGCCGCTTGTCTATAACTGGATGAAAGAGAACCTGAATACAGGCTCCTCGATTCCTGAGTGGGCCAGATAAGAAAGAATCTGGAAACCTGAAAAGAGAATGAGGTAAAAAGAACAGAGGACGATTTCCGGTCTGTATTTTTGTGCAGTCAGGGAGATCGTCCTTTTCTCTTAGATGACGTATTTTGAATCTGAGAGCTCCTGTCTCTCCTGTCTGGCAAATCTAATAAAGCTGTAAGGTTGCAGAAAGGGAAAGAAAGGATGAGCAGGAGCGTATAATGATAGACTTAAGTTCAGACAGAGAACTGACTGCCCGAAAAGCGTTATTTTCTCCTGTCGAAAAGGAGGTGCCATGAAGAAGTTTTTTAAATGGCTTCTGGTCCTGCTGATTGCCGGTTCGCTGGCAGGGATCACCATTTTCTTTGTTTCAGGCATTCGTACGGCCGATGAGTTTGAAGCCAGAGAAAGTGTCGCTTCGCTCGTATCCAGAGCCGAGGCTTCTCCGGACTATGTTCCATATCAGGATGTCAGTCCGATGCTTTATCAGGCAACCATCGCGATTGAAGATGCCCGCTATTACTCGCACGATGAAGTCGATCTGATTGCACTCGTACGGGCCGGACTGAGTCAGTTTCTGCCCTTCTTTGCGCGATCAGGCGGTTCAACTATTGATATGCAGACCGTCAAGAATCTGTACGGTCAGTTTGACGGTACGCCGGTCTGGAAAGCCGGTGAAATCGTCCTTGCCCATCGCCTTGAAAAGATCTGCACAAAAGATCAGATTATTTCGCTGTATGTCAATATCATCAACTACGGCAACAACTACCATGGAATCGCGCAGGCCAGCATGGGCTACTTCGGCGTACTGCCTTCCCAGCTGACGGACGGTCAGGCGACGATGCTTGCCGGCATTCCGCAAAGCCCGACACTCTATAATCCCGTGACCAACTATGCAGCAGCCAGAGGTAAACAGAGGCTTGTCCTGGATGCGATGGTCCGCAATAAAATGATCACCCAGGAAGAAGCTGATGCGATCTATGCCGAACCGGTTGTCCCGATCGGCATATATATTCCCGGTACAGCTGATGTGCTTTCCGCTGCATCCGCAAGCTTAAGATCCGGCGATCTTTACTCACAGAGACTGCTGTCTCTGGCGTTTTAATTGATCCATGGCAATGCCAGGGTGATCGCACAGATTCAAATCGATCACGATCGATGAACAACACGCCCGCTTTCTGACCAAAAGGCGGGCTTTTTTGATGGAATCCAAAGCAGTAGAAGCAGGAAAGAAGCAAACATGATTCAATACTTCATGGATTTGAACGACTGCTTTTTACAGCTGTCTTAGGCTGTTCTGGCAGTCTGTATTCTGGAGGTGTTTGTTTGAGTAAGAAAACCGCGAACCTGCTCTGTATTCTGGTCGGCATCATCTGGGGCGGGGGATTTATCGCGACCGCTGCAGCCCTGGAAACATTTTCGCCGTTTCAGATGCTGATCGTCCGCTTTGGCGGGGCAGCGATTCTGGCCTGGATTCCCATGCTTCTGCATAAAGATCCAATGACGAAGAAGACCGTAAAAACCGGAATCATCTCCGGAATCTTCCTGTATGTGGCTTTTGCGTTTCAGACATTTGGCGTCGATCAGACCGAACCTGGCATGAACGCGTTTCTGACCTCGGTCAACGTTGTTATTGTTCCTTATCTTGCCTGGGCAGTCTGGAAGCAGAAACCGGATTCGATCATCGTTCTTGCTTCACTGGTCTGCGTGATTGGCATCGGCTGTCTGTCCCTGTCGACAGGAAGCATCGGCTTCCGGCCAGGTGATCTGCTCTCTCTTGCCTGTTCCTTCTTCTTTGCGGCGCAGATCGTATCGCTTGGAAAATCCGAGGATCTTTCAATCTGGAACATCAATGCGGTTCAGCTGACAACTGCAGCCGTTCTTTCGCTGCCGTTTGGCCTGTTCTCTCCATGGCCGGCTCATATTTCTATGACCTGCATCGTCTCTCTGGTCTATACCGTCTTTCTTTCGACGTTCCTTTGTTACCTGCTGCAGACAACCGCACAGAAATATACATCGTGTGCCGCGGCTTCGATTCTGATGGGAACAGAGAGTCTGTGGGCCAATGTATTCAGCTTCCTGATTCTTCATCAGGTTCCGTCCGTGCTGATGATTGCCGGCGGTCTGCTCATTTTCCTGGCGATTCTTCTGGTTGAAGGGCGCAGCTGGATTGAGCAGCATCTTCCGATTCTGGCACCGCGCTCGTCCCGTACAGTAAAAGAAAAAGCCTGATTTTAAATACCTATTTCTTTTCCTGCAAGCTCTGGTTTCTTCAAAGACCGGAGCTTTTTTCTACTCAAAGACAGACAGTACTGGATACAGATCCGGTAACTTTGGGTAAATGGGAAACGTTCAGTCGCCGTCCTTTTTATACTGAAAAAAGAAAGAGGTCCATTATGCTCAAAAACTATCGTTATAACGGAAAAAACGCGCTCAGTCTGAAGACGGAATCCACTTCAGCCGGCACGGAAAAGAAACGGAAAGAAGAAATCATTGCCAAAACAGCGTCCAATCAGCTGCAGATTCAGCAGCTGCAGGACCGTCTGTATGCGGATGGAAAAGAAGGACTGATCATCCTGATCCAGGCCCGCGATGCAGCAGGCAAGGACGGAACGATCAAGCATGTCATGAGCGGTGTCAATCCGCAGGGCGTTGACGTATACAGCTTCAAATCGCCGACCCATGAAGATCTCGCTCACGATTTTCTCTGGCGCTTTAACAAGGCACTTCCGGTCCGCGGCAAAATCGCCATTTTCAATCGTTCCTACTATGAGGATGTGCTGATCGTCAAAGTCCGTGAACTGTGGAAAAACTACAATCTGCCTGACCGCCTGAAAAATCCGCAGATTATCGACCGCCGCTATGAACAGATCCGTGAATTTGAAGAGTACCTGTATCAGAACGGCTACAGGATCGTCAAAATTTTCCTGAATGTCTCTGCAAAGAAACAGAAAGAACGTTTCCTCGAACGGATTGACCGCCCGGAGAAAAACTGGAAATTCTCGGAAGCAGATCTTGCAGAACGCGGTCTGTGGGATCAGTACACAGCAGCCTATGAGGATGCGATCAATGCCACAGCGTCCAAACACAACCCCTGGTATGTCATTCCGGCAGATCAGAAATGGTATGCCCGCTATCTCGTCAGTGAAGCCATTCTTCATGCACTGACCAAAATTGATCCGAAATATCCGCAGCTCTCCAAAGATCAGATTGATAAGCTCTCTGTCTATAAAGCCGCACTGCTTGGCGAAAAGGGAATTGACGAAAACCGTCAGTTTGAACCGACGCAGACAGAAATGAATGCAGCAGGTCTGGAAGAAAAGAAAGAAAAGCCTCAGATTAAAGCAGCTGACAAAGACTGATCCCGGCTTAAAACCGGAACAGATTCTGAAACAGAATCCGAATGAGACCAAAACCGCACCAGAAAAGACGCCGTCCGGCGCCTTTTTTCTGCATTCTGGATGAATCCGCTTTCATGGAGGTCTGCGAATTTCATTTTGTCATCAGCATTTATATAAAACGACTCAGGTTTAAATCATTTATTGTGAAGATCACACAATCTTTCTATACTTTGTTCAAGTTTTCGGATCACGCATGAAAACTCAGAAAAAACTCGAAAAGAGAAGAAAGTAGAGGAAAGAAAATGAGTACTGCAGCTGCGTTCCTCGCCAGAAAAGATGTCAAAATCTCCGCAAAGCGGTATGGCATCGATGCGCTTGGCGCAATGGCACAGGGACTGTTCGCATCCCTGCTGATGGGAACGATTCTCAACACGCTTGGAACCCTTCTGAATGTTCCGCTTCTTGCGGAAATCGGAACCTACGCTTCCGCGGTCAAAGGACCGGCAATGGCCGCAGCCATCGGCGTCTCTCTGGGCGCTCCGAACCTGGTTCTGTTCTCCCTGCTGGCAGTCGGCTATGCTGCTGACGCGCTTGGCGGAGCCGGCGGCCCGCTGGCGGTTTACATCATTGCGGTTGTCGCCTGTGAATGCGGAAAGCTCGTCTCCAAAGAAACCCGCGTTGATATTCTGGTTACCCCGTTTGTTACGATCTGTATCGGATCCATTCTTGCAGTGCTCTGTGCACCGGCGATCGGATCGGCTGCTTCAGCCCTTGGCGGAATGATCATGTGGGCTACAGAGCTGCAGCCTTTCTTAATGGGAATTATCGTTTCGGTTCTGATGGGTATCTTCCTGACGCTCCCGATCAGCTCGGCAGCCATCTGCGCAGCTCTTTCGCTGACTGGTCTTGCCGGCGGCGCTGCTCTTGCCGGCTGCTGCGCGCAGATGGTCGGCTTTGCGGTAATGAGCTTTGCGGTCAATAAATGGTCGGGTCTTGTTGCTCAGGGTATCGGAACTTCCATGCTGCAGATGGGTAATATCGTCCGCAAACCTGTAATCTGGCTGCCGACCATCCTGGCTTCGGCGATTACCGGTCCAATTGCGACCTGCCTGTTTGGCCTGGAAATGAATGGCGCTGCCATTTCTTCGGGAATGGGAACCTGTGGTCTGGTCGGTCAGATTGGCGTGTTCACCGGATGGACATCTGAAATTGCGGAAGGACTCCGTACCTCTATTACATTTATGGACTGGACTTCGCTGATTCTGATCTCCTTCATTCTGCCGGCTGTCTTCACGCTGCTCTTCCATTTCATGTTTAAAAAGCTCGGCTGGTATACCGACGAAGATCTGCGTCTTGATGTCTAGAACCTCTTCCTGTTTCTTTTTGCTCATGCTGCGTCTGTACGATTCATTCGTACAGACGCTTTTTTATGCCGTTCCGGCCTTGGCATAGAAAAAGCGAGCAGTCAGTTTGCTCGCCCAGTCTTTAGTTGTACGTATTTGGAATACGCTTTTTCGATCCTCTGAATTCCAGCCACAAAGAAGCTCAGACAGCACTCCTCTTTCGTCAGGATCCAGGCACTCTGGAAAGCACCTTTCATTGGCGATAAGTAATTAATTACATCGATATGATTTGGTCAGTAATCTTTTCTGCTGTCATATTTTTCTAACTTTTGCTTTTTCTCGCTGCATAAACAAGCTTCGATTTCAGCGATAATTTCTTCTTCAGTCTTCAGAAATCCGAATTGAAATACATAATCTTCTCCAAAAGCGTCTCGATAAGCATGTAGTTTTTTATCAAGTTCAGTCATTCAGCATGGTTCTCCAGTCATGTAAAAAAATCTGGCAAGAGGCCGGAAAATATTTTTGAAATCGTTTCAGCGAACTCGGATTATTAACCGTCGCACTGTACATCTATGCCAGCCCCTCTATTCCATTGTCTCTATTATTCCAGTATGAACGCCCGTGCCCGGCTCCAAAAGAAAAACGAATATGTTTCATGACAGGTCCAAACAGATTGGATATCTTACCGCGCTCAATAAACGGAATTGCTTTTTTCATGAGCAGGCAGAACTGACGTTCTGCGTCTTTCATATTCGTGATGCATTTTTTGGCTGCAAAATCTGATATGGCTTGTTTCGCTTCCTGAAGCAGCGTCTTTCCAGAAATACCGTTTGAGTCGCCTGCTGAATCAGAGAGGGACAGTATGCCTTCCAGGGGCTTATTTGATCGCTGATAAGTGCTGCATAAGTTGACAAGTAAATTTAGTAGCGATGCTTAAAAAATAAAAACGCAGTGAGTAAATCACTTTATCCCATACACTACTGCTGGCCAGGGCTGGATAAAGTGGGCGCTCGCTGAGTTTTGACATGTCGGCTCTATTGAAAAGTACAGGTGCAGTCAGCGGGCTGACAACACCTGTATTTTTCTAACCTGTTTTACGTCCGGGAAGAAGACGTGCCATCGTTGATGGCCTGAAATTGGCCCGTGTTATCATTTGGATATGATTAAATTTGAACATAAAAATAAATGGGCTATAGATGTATCCCTTCATATCCCCATTCCATCCATATCTCTTTCCGTAACAAAGACGGACAAAGAAAGCGAAGAATTCCTCAATTCACCTCTTCATCGAACCCCTTCTTCTGCTGCCTCCACCGCTGCTGCTTCTTCAGATGCCGGCATTTCTTCAGGCGCAGCTGCTCAGTCTGAGCAGGCACAGGTCAAAGAGACAGTGCAGGCAGGTGTGACGGCAGGCGAGAGCGAAACACAGACAGAAAGCAGAAGCCGCTACTCCTTTACAGTCCATACGCCATTTGGCGATACCGAATTCAGTCTGGGCGAAAAGCAGACGGAAACCACGGTAAATCAGACGGCTGAAGCCGGGCAGGGAACGGTTTATGACGAAAACTGATCCGGATTTCCGCCAGCCAGACCCTTCTGTTTCATCCGGTTCGAATGAGAAACAGTATGAAAAAAGCAGCAGTGAAATTCAGCTTCATGCGACAGTAACTGAACAGACGGATGCCGGGTCATCTTCGGATGTTTCATCTTCCATGGATGCATCATCTGCTGCTTCTTCTGACGCATCTTCCTCTTCTTCTGTTTCCTCTGATGCGCAGAACGCCGGTTCGACTTCGGAAAACCAGAGCGAATCCAAAGAGCAGAAGGATCATGCGGTTGTCTCGACCTCTGAGCGCTTTGTGCAGATCACAGAAGTTCTGCATAAATACAAAGCGATCAAGGGAATGACGCCGCAGAAGCTCCGGCTGATTCTTGAGGATCTTGGACCGACATACGTCAAACTCGGCCAGATCATGTCGTCCAGACAGGATCTGATTCCGGCTGAGTATGCCAAGGAGCTGCAGAAGCTGCGCTCGGATGTTGAACCGATGCCCTATGAAGTGGTTGAACAGGAAATTGTCGCTGCCTATGGCAAAACGCCCGATGAACTGTTTGCTTCGTTTAACCGGACTCCGCTAGGGTCGGCCAGCATGGCACAGGTTCATCAGGCAGTCACAAAAGACGGTGAAGATGTCGTCATCAAGGTACAGCGCCCGCATCTGTATGAGCAGATGAAGGTCGATGTAGCGATGATGAAAAAAGCCGCGAAGCTGCTCTCGCTCAATTCTGTTATTTCCGGTCTGGTGGATCTCGATGATGTCATTGATGAATTCTGGACGACCGCAAAACAGGAGATGGATTTCCGGCATGAAGCCGCTAATGCGATCCGCTTTGCCCAGGAGAATGACTCTGTACCGTATCTGCATATTCCCAAGATCTATACCGAATACACAAGACCGAACATGCTGGTGATGGAAGAAGTCAAAGGCGTTGAAATCGATAACTATCCCGCACTGGAAAAAGGCGGGTACTCGCGTGAGGAAATCGCAACGAAACTTGGCATGAACTTCATTGACCAGGTCGTTGAACGGGGCTTCTTTCATGCCGATCCGCACTCCGGCAACCTGAAAATTGTCGGGGATAAAATCGTCTGGCTGGATTTTGGCATGATGGGCGAACTGTCAAAAGGCGAAGCATCGGAGATGTTCACAGCGCTGCGGGCACTGGCTGCAAGAGATCTGTCCGGTCTTACCGATGCGGTGCTGCAGATTGGCATTCCGCCTGAAAACCTGGACTACATCGGGTTTTCCAATGCGCTCGAAGACTATCTTGGCCGTTACGTCAATGAATCGTTTTCGGATCTAGATCTGGGAAACATGGTGACTGAAGCGGTTGAAATCTGCCGCAACTTCGGCATCCGGCTGCCAAAAGGAATCACTCTGCTGGCTCGTTCGCTGGTCACGATTCAGGGAACGCTCAAGGATCTTGATTCCAACGTGAACATGCTGACGTATATTTCCCGGGAAAAAACGTCCATCGATTCGATTGACTGGCAGAAAGAAATCGAGAAGTTTCTGAAAACGTCTTATGCATCTCTTAATGCGCTTTCTGTGCTTCCCGGAAAAGTCGACCATGTCGTCACGCAGTTAGAGCGCGGTCGTCTGCAGGTCGGCCTGAAAATCGTCGATCTGCCCTCAGTGATGCCGCAGATCGATCATCTTGTCGACCGTCTGGTAGTCTGCATTCTGATTGCGGCTTTGCTGATGGGGAGCTCGATTATCTGTACGACGGGAATGAAGCCGACCTTTTTAGGCATCCCCCTGCTTGGTTTTGCGGGCTTTTTTATCTCGTTCTGCCTTTCGCTCTGGCTCTTTTACAAAATGCTGTTCAAGCGCAGCAAAGGAAATAAACTCTTCTGATTCTTCTCCTTCAGAACTGCTTCTTCTGACCGGTCAGGCCGGTATCTGTTCAGTCTTCAATTTGCACGCAGGCAGAAGATATCATTACAATAGACAAAGGCTTTTATGACCTTTCTTTAGAACAGCTGCGCTTTAACTGTTCGGGAACAGAAGAATCAGAGGCTGCCCAGCAGCCTGGCCAGAAAGGGGATTTAATATGGAAAAGAAAAACAGCCCGGAATCCGGGGGTGAAGATACCCGCCCATTGCTTCAGCGCAAGCTTCCTGCGATTGTGACGGCACTTGTCGTGATCGGTCTGCTTGTCGGTCTGGATCAGTGGACGAAATGGGCAATTGTAAAAAGCATCCCGCTTGGAGAGAGCGTTGTTGTAACGCCTGGCTTCTTTGAGCTGACGTACCTGCGAAACTATGGTGCAGCTTTCTCAAGCATGGCCGGCATGTCGATGTGGTTCTTCGGAATCATTACCGTTCTCGCTCTTTGCGCAATTGCGTACTATTTTATCAAGTCAGACAATCTGAAAATTGAACTCGCTCTGTCGCTGATTGCGGCTGGCGCGATTGGAAATTTTATCGATCGGATGACGCTCGGCTACGTCCGTGATTTCTTCCGGTTCTACATCTTCGGATCTCCTTTTGCGGTCTTCAACGTTGCCGATGTGTGTCTGACACTTGGTGTGATTCTGCTGATCGTGATTGTGCTCTGGGATGAATTCAAAGGAAAGAAGGCAGCTGATGCCAGTAAATAACACTTCTGCGTCTCTTGAAGAAGAACGCACACCAAACGAAATGAATGCACAGGAAACCGCTCCTGAAGAAACCGGTTCAGAACTGATTCCGGCTGAAGGCGGAATTGTAACACTGACCTGCAGTCCGGAAGATGTAAAAACCCGTCTGGATAAATACGTCTGTTCAAAGCTTGATCTTTCACGCGCCCGTGTTGCTGAACTGCTCGACCAGTCCCGGATTACCTGCCAGGGAAAACCGGTTAAAGGTTCGAAAAAGATGCAGGCAGGTGATGTGTTGACGATCGATTTTCCGCCTGCACAGTCTCTTGATGTTCTTCCGGAAAAGATGGATCTCGATATTGTGTATGAAGATTCGGATATCATCGTCATCAACAAGCCAAAAGGCATGGTTGTTCATCCGGCTCCCGGCCATCTTCAGCATACGCTGGTCAATGGTCTGCTCTATCACTGCAAAGACCTCTCCGGCATTAACGGCGTAATGCGTCCGGGCATTGTTCACCGGATTGATAAGGATACATCGGGTCTGATCGTCGTTGCCAAAAACGATCTGGCTCATGAAGCACTTGCTAAACAGATGGCAGACAAGACAGCGCACCGTCTGTATAAAGCGATTGTTCATCATCCGTTCTCGCATACAGTCGGCACGATCGATGCGCCGATCGGACGCGACGAAAAAGACCGCCAGAAAATGGCGGTCACCGCAAAGAACTCCAAACCCGCAAAAACGCACTTTACAGTTCTGGAAAACTTCCAGGACTACGCTTATATTGAATGCGCCCTTGATACAGGAAGGACGCATCAGATCCGTGTCCACATGGCGTACATCGGTCATCCGGTTGCCGGCGATCCGAAATACGGACCCCATAAGACAATCGAAGCCGGCGGTCAGCTGCTCCATGCGTTCCAGCTTGAGCTGAACCACCCGCGGACCGGTGAAAAAATGGTCTTCAACGCACCGCTTGAACCGACTTTCGCAAAAATCCTCGCCCAGCTTGAAAAGGATGGACGGCCGGATGACTGAACGCTCGGTTCTTTCCTGGGATGAGTATTTCATGGCGATGGCCCACCTTGCGGCCTTCCGTTCCAAAGATCCGAACACCCAGGTCGGTGCCTGCATCGTCAACCCGCAGAAGCGCGTCGTTGGTCTTGGCTATAACGGCTTTCCGCGCGGCTGTTCCGATCTCGAGTACTCCTGGGACAGAGATGGCGGTTTTCTTGATACGAAATATGCCTATGTCGTGCATGCCGAACTGAATGCGATTCTCAATTCCATTCAGAACCTGAACGGCTGTACGCTCTATGTCTCTCTGTTTCCCTGCAATGAATGCGCCAAGGCGATCATTCAGTCGGGAATTTCCAAAGTGGTCTATGAATCGGACAAATACTGCGGAACCGAGGGAAACCTTGCCTCCAAGCGCATGTTCCAGGATGCCGGTGTTGAGCTGATGCAGATGAAGCACCCCATTCAGATTGATGCCCGGATTCTCCGGGACGATACGCAGGAATCCTGATCTGGATTTCTGCTTCAGGATTCTGATTCCAGTCAAGCCGGGATTCCCGGCTTTTTTCCATCCCGGAATTTCGTATAAGCCTGTAACCGGTCTGAGCCATAAACAGAGACCGCAAGCAGGAAGCAGAAGCAGCAGGGAAGAAATGCAGAAGAGAAGAAAAGAAAAAAGGATCCGGTTTTCGGATCCATGAATGTCTCTGGTTTATTCCGGCTTTTTCAGCCCAATTTTAACGGAGTTAGCAAAATGGAGTTTGACGGCTTCGCCCATACGCTCTTTGCCGATCTTTTTCATCAGTGCTTTTGCACTGGAGGTCGCATTGGCTCCTCCGCCTTTTTCCAGCTTTACGCCGTATTTTTCTTCCATCGCTTCCCAGGCTTTTAAGAATGCATAGCGGGCAAGGACACTTGCGGCCGCAACCGCAATCCAGCTCGATTCAGCTTTAGTCTGGAAGTGAAGCGTGCGGACGACGGCTGGCTGATCGTTCAGATAGCGGTAGTACAGATCCGGTGCGCAGAACTGATCCACCATGCAGAGCTCCGGAAGGGTGTACCCTTTTTTCTGCAGGTTGAGATAAACCTGATTGTGGAGCATGGCTTTAATCTTATTGAGGTTATAGCCGCGCGCATCGTGGACTTCGTTGTAGAGCGGATTGTTTACGATGACAATCGAATGAGGGACCAGCTTTTCAATTTCCGGTGCGACCTTTACAATCACATCGTCACGCATGGCTTTTGAATCGGTAATCTGCAGACTGCGCAGCTTTTCTGCGGTCTTTTCATCCGGGACAATAACACCGGCAACCACGACCGGACCGATGTAATCACCGGTTCCGACTTCATCGCTGCCTGCCTGCGGGAATGTATCATGACTGAGAGCAGACGAACTGCTTTTGCCTGTCTTTGAGGAAGAGCTCTTTGTTTTCTTTGAAGAATTCGAAGCTGGTTTTGACGGCGCGGTACTTTCGCCCACGCTGTCGGCAAGCCAGTCGATATCATCGCCCTGGAAAACGACTTTTCCGGAATTCCAGGCCGTTACCGTGATGCCCTGAATGCTTACCATCCATTTTGCATACTGCGGAGCTTTGCGTTTCTGTGCATGAGCCGACAGACGCTCATAGAGCGCATCAATCTGTGCCGGGCTCAGCTGTTTAACTTTTGTTGACATGCACCCATTGTAGCATTGGATGAAGAAGTCCCTTTTCTCGCACGCCGCTTTAAGGCTTCTGCATCAGATCAAACATTCTGCAGAACAGAATCAGAATCCATAAGAAATATCAGAAAAACATAAAGTGAACTGTCACTTCCTATAGAAAGAAGGTGAAGCCTGTGGCTCATGAAAACTGGAACGCGATCGACTTTGACAGCGTTCTGAATCAGTTTGCTGCAAAAGCAGCTTCCCCCAAAACCGCAAAACTCATCATGAAAGCAGAACCGATCCGCTCGAATCCTGTCCTGCGCGAACAGCTCGATCTTGTTCGTGAAGCAGGAGCATTCCTGCAGGGCGGCGGCGATGTTTCATTAGGCGGCCTGGGCGATATTGTTCCCCTGGTCAAAACCGCCAAAAAAGGGCTGACTCTGCTTCCGGATGAACTGCTGCAGATCTCGCTGTTCTGCGGTGCCGTTGATGCCGCATCCAGAACATTTACCGATCAGCAGCCGCTTCTTCACGATCTGGCTTCTACGCTGCAGACTTTAAGACCCCTGCAGAGCTCCATCGACGAAGCAATCGACCTGTCCGGTCAGATCAAACCGGATGCGTCTGCCCGTCTGGTCAATCTCAGCGACCGGCTCCGTTCCCTGAAAGCCGAACTGTCAGCCGCCGCCAGGAAATTCATTTCGGCTCATGCGACTTCGCTTGTCGATACAACAACCGCCTATGCAGGCGGACGACTCTGCGTTCTGGTTCGCAGCAGCGATAAATACCGTTTTGGCGGCATCGTTCATGGAACAACCCAGTCCGGTGCCGGCAGCTATGTCGAACCGGAGTCTCTTGTGACGATCAACAACTCGATTGCATCGACAGAAAACGATATTGAAGAAGAGAAAAAGCGGATCTGTACCGAGCTCTCTTCACGCGTCAAAGTCAATGCCAAAGCGCTGCTTTCCGATGATGAAACGCTCACCCGGATCGATCTTGCCCTGGCAAAAGCCCGCTGGATGCTCAGCCATGACGGCTGCGTACCAACGCTCCATGCCGGCAGTCATTCACTGTCGATCGATCATGCAGTTCATCCGCTTCTTGATCAGGCAACTGCAGTTGCCAACTCCTATTCGCTGCGCTCCGATCAGGCCTGCTTGATGATTACTGGAAGCAACATGGGCGGCAAAACGGTTACGCTCAAAACCATTGCGCTTTTTGTTCTGCTTGCCCACTGCGGCTATCCAGTCAGTGCGCACCGTGCTCTGCTGCCGATGTATACCCGCTTCTATTTCGATGTAGGCGATGAGCAGTCGATCGAAAACAACCTGTCGACATTCTCTTCGCATGTCTCCCGTATTGGAACCATCCTGAAAAAGGCCGACGAACATACGTTCGTCCTGCTTGATGAAATCGGCAGCGGTACGGATCCGGCTGAAGGTGCTGCTCTAGCACAGGCGATTCTTGAAGAACTGATTGAACGCGGTTCGACCGTTCTGACCAGTACGCATTATGGACAGGTCAAAGCTTTCGGTAAAACCTGTCCGGCTGTTCTAATCGGTTCTGTAGAATTCGACCCGAACACCCTTCGTCCGACCTACCGCTTCCTGCCCGGCGTTTCAGGAGCAAGCTGCGCGTTCCATATTGCCAGCCAGTTTGGCATGAACCACAAAGTTCTCGAACGGGCACGGATGCTAAAAAAGGAAAACGAATCCGAGGCTGCAAAACAGCTTGAATCGCTTGAAAAGCAGCAGGCAAAAGTCCAGAAGCAGAAAGACAAGTTCGATGCTCTGGTCAAAGATGCCCACCGACTGCAGAAAAAGGCTGATGAAGACCAGAAGAAATGGGCTTCGATGAAAAAGCGCCTGGATGACGACTATGCCCAGAAGCTAGATGACATGCTTTTTGAAAAGACAGAAGAAGCAAAGGCCATTGTGCGCGAACTGAAAAAGAGCGCCGGCAAAGCAAGTCATGAGCAGATCGAAAAGATGGGCGAACTCAATGCCCTTGGCAAAGGTCAGCCTTCTTCCCAGGTGAAAGAAGAGCCGAAAGTCCAGGAGAAGATTGAACCCGGTGACTATGTTCATGTTCTTGGCCTGAACAACCATGGCGAAGTTCTCGATATCCGAAAGAAAAAAGCAACGGTTCTCGTCAATGGACGCAAAGTCAATGTGTCTCTCGATCAGCTTGAGAAGATGAAGAAACCGGCTGTTCAGAAGCCGGTCCGCAAAAAAGAAACATCGGATATCTCTTTCCGTCCGTTTCCGCTTGAACTGAATCTGATCGGCATGCGTGTCGAAGAGGGCATCCGTGAACTGGATCACTATATTGATCAGGCTGTCTATCACAACATCAAAAACGTACGGATCATTCACGGCATGGGCACAGGTGCTCTGCGCAATGCCGTGACCAAAGATCTGCGTTCTCACCCGCAGGTAAAGAAGATTTCAACCGGCGGACCGTCCGATGGAGGACTGGGTGCCACGCTTGTGGAACTTAAGTAGCCACAGACGGATTTGATATAATTTCAATCGGACAGGATGTGCAGAAGAGCTCCGATTGAAACAGACAGACGTTCAGAATCTGAGTGTCTGTATCAGCTTCTGCTTAGAAAGGGTTTTATGCCGCTGACTGACCATATTCAGAAAAAGCTTGAACTGCTGCCGGATGGTCCCGGCTGCTACATCATGAAAGACGCCAGTCAGGAAATCCTTTATGTAGGAAAGGCGAAGGTGCTTAAAAACCGTGTCCGTTCCTACTTCCATGGCGTCCACAATAACAAGACCACCAAACTCGTTGCCCGGATTGAAGACTTTGAATTCATCCGGACCTCGACCGAAAAAGAAGCCCTGCTTCTGGAAATCAACCTGATTAAGAAGTACCGGCCGCCTTTTAACATCATGTTCATGGATGACAAGATGTATCCCTACATCGAAGTCACCAAAGGCGCCGACTTTGCGGTCCGCATTACCCGGACGACCAAGTCGAAGAAAAGCGACTATTTCGGTCCGTATCCGGTGTCGACCTATGCCTATGACATGGTCAAGCTGATCAACCAGCTCTTTCCGATGCGAAAATGCCGGACCATGGGCAAAGCGCCGTGCCTGTACTATCACATGCATCAGTGTCCAGGATTCTGCTTTAAGGAAGTGGATGAAAAAGAAGCGCTTGCCCGGCGTGAGAAAGTCATCCGCTTTCTGAAAGGCTACACCGATGAAGTCAAAGGGGAACTGACGGAAAAGATGGGCGAAGCCGCAGAAAGTCTGCAGTTTGAACGTGCCGCTGAACTCCGTGAACAGATCCGCTCGATCGACTACATTCAGGAGAAGCAGACCATCGACTTTTCGATCAAAGAAAACTTCGACGTGTTTGGCTGGTATGAAGATAAAGGCTATATCTCGTTTCAGGGCTTCTTCGTCCGTGAGGGCAAGCTGCTTGAACGCAACATGTCTGTCACTCCGATTTACGAAGAATCCGATGAAGCGTTTGTTTCCTACATTGTTCAGTACTATCAGACCAACAAAATCCCGCGGACGATTTATGTCCCGGCGGGAACCGATGTTGAGGCTCTGGAAGAAGCTCTGTCGACAAAAGTGATCATCCCTCAGAGGGGCGACCGCAAAAAGCTCGTCGATCTGGCCTGCACAAACGCAAAAGAAGCCCACGAGCAGAAATTCCAGCTTGTCTACCGCAAGGACAGGGAGCTCGACAGTGCCAACCGGAAGCTGTCTTCGATTTTTGGCAAGCCGGTTCATACAGTTGAGCTGTTCGATAACTCACATATTTCCGGATCGTATAACGTTTCCGGTCTGGTCGCGTTCAAGGACGGCAAGCCGGATAAATCCAATTACCGGAAGTACCAGCTTGACGGCTACCGTTCCGATACCGATTCCATGAAAGAAGCGGTCATGCGTCGCTATTCCCGTCTGCAGAAAGAAGGCAGGCCGATGCCGGATCTGCTTCTTGTCGATGGCGGAATCGGACAGATTCATGCCGCCAGACAGGTTCTTGATGAGCTTGGGGTACATCTGACGCTTGCCGGTCTGGTCAAGGACGATAAGCATTCGACCAGAGCACTTCTCAATGAAGATCTTGAAGAAATTCCGCTGGAAAAAACCGAACCGCTGTTCTTTCTGCTGACCCGTATGCAGGATGAAGTGCACCGGTTTGCGATTACCTATCATCAGCAGCTCCGTGCCAAAGGCATGACAAAATCGGTTCTCGATGATGTGCCAGGCATTGGACCAAAGCGCAAAAAACAGATTCAGTCTGCTTTTCCGTCTCTGAAGAAAATGCGTGCGGCGACTTTTGCAGATTTTGAACAGTATCTGCCGGAGAAAACCGCTGCGCTTCTCTATACCCGTCTGCATGAACACGACGAACAGGCAGACGAAGGAATCGATGCAGTGCAGGAACTGGACGAAACAGTCTCTGCTGAACTTCCAGCAGAGACTGAACAGACAGATCATCCGGATGCAGAAGCCGGGAAAGGGGAAACCGTATGAAGTCAAAACGGGTGATGATTCGAACCCGCGCGGTCATTTTTGCGAGCTGCATCGCGGTTTTCGCTCTGACTATTCTGCGCATGGATGCGGTATCCAATCCGCTTACGCGCTATCCCTACGGATCGCCTGAAGAGCGGGATCAGCTTGAATCGCTGCTGGATGATTCACAGATCGGCATACTGATCAACATGCAGCTCCAGCCTGAAGAAGTTCTGCCCTTTGCGAGTGTTGAAGGGTTTGATATGAACAACATCCAGTACTACAACGGAGTCATGGATGTTCAGCAGGCTGACCCGCAGTTCATTGTTTACTTTGTCAATAAGTACCGTCCGCGCATGAGCCTTGATCAGATGGAACAGGCACTCGAATGGCTGTCCTATTCCGACCTGATCGACTACCTGGAAACAGCCACAACGATCCCGCTGTATCAGGGCAACCCAAATGAAATTCTGACAATGCTGGACGGTACGCAGACGCTTGCAAGATGGCGTCCGCAGGTTTTAACCGAAATCGCTCCCGGCATTTATCTTCGCTTTGCGGCCGCAAATGCCTGGAATCAGCTGAGCCAGGCAGCTGCGCAGGATGGAATTACTCTGGTGCCGCAGTCCGGTTTTCAGTCGATTGAAGATCAGCAGGCTGCACCGGAATATTCCAGCTATCCGCAGGGTCCTTACGGAACGCGTGAAGAACAGCTGGGCATGACGGTCCATCTTGATGGCTTTGATGCCTGGAATACACTGCTCTCCCAGCCGCAGGCTGTTATAGAGGAGTCATCAGAACAGGATGATTCTGAAGCAGATTCGCAGTCTTTACAGTCTTCGCAGCCTTCGGACTCTGCAGAAGTTTCACAGGAATCACAGACCACGCAGGATCTCAATGCGGATGAAGAGGAGAATGTTTCTTCTCAGGATGCCGGTCCAATGAGCTTGGAAGAAGCCTGGGAATCCCTGGATGAAAGCCAGAAGGCAGTTATTGAATGGCTTAGAGCAAATGCAGCCCAGTATGGATGGATCTTCCGCTATCCTGAAAACGATACGCAGAACAAAGACATGGCATGGCAGCCGTTTGTCCTGCGCTATGTCGGAATCCCCCGGGCAATGGAACTTTCCGGAGATTCTGAATCATAAAAAATAAACCGGGCCTGCAAAGACCCGGTTACAGAAAGAACATCCATCTTTGATGTTCTATGGAGCAGAACACAATATGCGAACACAGATTGTAGCGGTCAGCGATACGCATGGACTGAGTCAGGTTCTGCCTTTGCTGGAAAAAGCCTATCCTCATGCATCAGCCTACCTGCATATGGGGGATCTTGAAGACGATCCCAGGCTGTACCCGAAATGGATTTTTGTACGCGGAAACAATGACTATATGTTTGGCATGGAAATTCCCGATGCCCGTGTCGTCCGCGTCAATGATACCCGGATCTATATGACCCATTCTCACCGGTTTGGCTACAGCCGCCGGGAAGAGCGGATCGCAGCAGCCGCAAAAGAAAACGACTGCCAGATCGCGCTTTTCGGACATACTCACGTACCAGTAGCTCGAAAAATTGACGGAATCTGGGTAGTCAATCCTGGCAGCGTGGCTTTTCCGCGGGATGGCAAATCCTCCTGCTATGCAGTTATTGATATTGAAGAAGACGGTACGATTGAGCTGCACCTTCTTCATGAAGAAGAGTGGCCGTTCCGGCTGCCCGCACAGAACCGCCGCTGGTTCTGGTAGAAATCGAATCTTTACAGAACATGTGCAAAGGCTGAAACAGCCGGTAATCAGAATCTGATGCCAGCAGTTTCAGCCTTTTGTTTATGAAAACTGATTTTCAAAAAGATCATCCGGTGAGTTCTGCTGCGGAAGAGACGGCAGCTTTTCCGTCGGAATTCATTCAAATTACTCTGACCTGACGAACAAAGGATTACTGAATGCAGGACTGGTCTGGAGAAGGATTCTTCTGGAATCTGAATGAAATACAGACGGTTTGGATTGTATTCTGCAATATCTATACATATTTATCATTGGATCAGGATAGCAGACTGAGTGTTCTGATAAACGTCGGTGTAAATAAATGCAGTTAATAATAAATCATATTGGTGATGAAACCCAGTGAAAAACAATGAAAGACGATCGAAGAGTTTATTTGCCGAATGATATAATTCATAATGAAAGCGTGATCATTCTGCCTTTTCGCTGGTTCGGGCTCAGCGCAAAGAAGCCGTCCGTTTTCGGCCGGCCTGACAGAATACTGCATTTCTGCTTTTTTCTGAATCGATGTCTCTCTGGATGTCTTCCCTTGAGGGAGAAGCAAGCGATAAAAATCGCATTCCGGATGACAGCGGAAAGAGAACTCTTTAGGCGAAGAGGCAAACCGTTCGGATCAGAAAAAGGGTAAGAGAAAAAAGAAAAGGAGCAACAATGAAATCATTCAGAAAAGCAGCCAGTCTGCTTCTGGCTGCTGCAATGGCGTCCTCGACTTTTGCTGCGCAGAGTGCGCCTCTTTTTGCGAATGAGCCGGCTGCTCGTTCTGCAGAAGATGTGCAGACGGATGCAGTGATCGATGTCACAGATTTTGGCGCTGACCCTTCCGGCTATAAAGACAGTGTTCCAGCTGTTAAAGAGGCAATTGCCGAAGCAAAGAAGCTGACAGATCAGGGCCAGTCTGTCACCATCTCGTTTCCTAAGGGCGAGTACAATCTCTATCCTGACAAGGCAGAGAAAAAACTGCTTTACCTCTCAAATACAACAGGTGCAAATACGGGCAATGCGCAGCGCATTATCGGTATCTGCATCGAAGACATGAACAATGTCGTAGTCGATGGAAACGGATCCCGTTTCGTATATCACAACCGCATGACCCCATATGCGGCGATCTCTTCAGAAAATGTCACTTTCAAGAACTTCAGCATCGACTATGCTGCTCCAACCTGTCTTGAGATGACTTCCATCGCAGTCGATCGTGACGCGAAGACAGTCACCTATCACATTCCGGAAAGTCTGAACTATTCCATCGAAGGAACATCCATTAAATGGAGTTCTGATACCTCTCCTTACACAGGCGATGCGTACTGGGAAAAAACCAACGGCTACAGCTACAAACAGTATTTTAATTCTGTAACCGGCGATGCCGCACGCGGCGACAATGGTGCGATGTCCGGTATCTCCTCGATTGAGGATCTTGGAAACCACCAGATTAAGATTACCTACAGCTCTCTCCCGGCGGCTGCCACATTGGGAAGTGTCTGGGAAACCCGTGACACACTGCGCGACCAGACTGCAGGAACCCTGGCATATTCGAAGAACGTAACGCTGCAGAATATCGATGAGAACTATGTTCATGGCTTCGGTATCATCGTGCAGATGTGCGAAGACATTACTCTGGACGGCGTTGTTTTTGATACCCCGGATAATTCCGGACGTGCGACCTCTTCAAGTGCGGATGACATCAACATCTCTGGCGTTAAGGGAAAGATTACGATTAAAAACTCCCGTTTCCATAATCCGCACGATGACCCGATCAACGTACATGGAACCTTCCTGAAGGTAACGAATATCGATGGAAACAAAGTCACTGTTGAATACCAGCATAATGAGACTTCCGGTTTCCCGAACTATTTTGTCGGCGACAAGATCGAGTTCTCGCAGAAAGGAAGCATGGCTCCAGTAGCCAATTCGACCCGTACAGTTACTGCTGTCAGCTCACCCGACGGCAAAGGCGGCTGGATCGGCGAAAACACTGGCTCCCTTGGCCGTATCGTTCTGACACTGGATGAACCGGCACCAGCTGAAGTCACCGCAAACAACTATCTGACAGAAAACATTACCTACACCCCGGATGTCGACATTCACGACAACGTCTTTGACGCTTCGCCAACCCGCGGCATCCTGTGTACAACACGCGGAAAAGTTGATATTCATAACAACATGTTTAACCGCATGAACATGGCTGGTATCTATATTTCCTGTGACGGTCAGTCCTGGTATGAATCCGGACGGGCTACAGATGTAACCATCCGGAACAATACGTTCATCAATGGCAATGCGCAGGATATCTATATCGAACCGACAAACCCGTCTGTTTCCAAAGACAAACCGGTTCATCACAACATCACCATTGAGGGCAATACGTTCTATACAGAAGGCAATAAAGTTCTCGATGCCAAGAGTACCGAAGGAATTACCTTCAAAAACAATACGATCCTCCGTGCCCAGCCATTCTCATCGATCAGCTTCACCACTCCTGCTGACACGATGAATGTCGGCGTTACCATGGCCCCGAGTGCTGTAATGAATATGAACAGATACTCATCCCGTCTGTTCCGCTTCAACGGAAGCTCGAATATCAAGTTTGAGGGAAATACGTATGATCCTCAGCTGCTCCCAGGTATCGAATTTGCTAACGGTACAAGTGCAGCCGATGTAACTTCAACAGACCAGACCAGTGCTTCACTGAGCCAGGTCCTGCCAGAAGACGCAAAAGCTTACTATCTGTCCAGTGACGAGTCTGTCATTGCAACAGATGCTGCAGGCAACCTGATTGCCAAAGGCGCAGGCGAAGCGACAATTACCGGCTATGTCATCAGCGGAACCCGTAAATTCATGATGGGTACCAAAACGATTACCGTTAACCCGGATGCTGCTGAATCCAATGTAAAGATTGTGGTTTCCAGCGACAAAACCGAACTGAATGCAGGCGAAACGGCAAAACTGACTGCAGCTGTAACCGGCGCTGAAGAAGGGGCACAGGTCACCTGGAGCGTGAGTGACGCATTTACAGGTCAGCCAACTGAAGCAGCCACGATCGCCCAGGACGGAACCCTTACAGCTGGTTCAGCGGGTACGATCGTGCGCGTGACTGCTTCTGCAGCTGGTGCTTCTGCGAGTGCTTATGTACAGATCAAAGGAGCAGCCGAATACAGTCTGAGCAGCGATCTGGACGTACTCCATGCTGCCGAAACCGACTCGAATCTTGATCAGGTCGTCTATAGCAAAGATTCCATCCGGATCCCTCTGCTTCCAACAGGACTGTATCAGCAGCAGGTGGCTGCTCATACACTGGGCTCAGCAATCCCCGAAGGCATCGATTCAACGAACTTTACCGTAACGGTCAAAGCCAGTACGCCAGATGGAAACGGCAACTGGGGCTACAGCGGTCTGTATCTCTTTAAAGATCAGGACAACTACGTTTCTGTAGAGAAGAAGAGCCGTGCAGATTCCAGCAACCAGTCTGAGCGTATGGCAATGGTTCGCGAAGTCAGCCAGCATGCTGCAGAAACCTGGAATGGCGGAACTGAAGGCGCTGGAGAAAACATGAACACCGCTGCAGATGTCTGGTATCGCCTGGTTAAATCCGGCAATGCAGTTGAAGGCTATTACTCCAAAGACGGAGAAACCTTCAACAAGATCGGCAATGTCGACGGCGCATTCCTTGGTACCGAATTCCAGATTGCGATTGCAGCCGGATCGAATGCCGTTTCTCCTGTACCAAATGCAACATTCTCTGAACTGACCTTTACCAGCGGCGATACACAGAAAACCGTTGCCCTTACCCAGGAAGCTTCACTTTCTGCACTGACTTCTGCGGCCTGCGCGCTCAACGGCAGCACACTTTCTGTTACAGCAGAAGGCAAAGCAGATGGTGCTGAACTTGCAGTAATCTGGGAAAAAGCAGACAGCGCAGACGGCGAATGGACACCTGCAGATTCTCTGAACGGAATATCTCCGGCTGTTGGCAAATCGCTGGCTGGCAAATCCATCCGTTCAAAGGTCTACCAGAAAAAAGGGAACCTTCTTTCTGAACCGGTTACAACCAATGTGATTCAGATCGAAGCGGATAATACAGTTACGATCGATAACGCTGCCTCTTCTGTAAAAGCCGGCGAATCTGCGGACTTTACAGCAAGCGGCACAGATAAAAACGCGAAGATCGCCTGGAGTGTATCCGATGCCTTTACCGGACAGGCTACTGCAGCTGCAACGATCGACAGCACAACCGGCAAGCTGACCGGCGTTTCCGGAGGACTGGTTCTCGTTACTGCAACTGCAGGCAATGCCAGCGCAAGTACGCTTGTTCGCATTGAAGAAACCAGCTATGGCCTGGCAGACGGTGTGACCGTTGCCCATAAAGCAGCTGGTGACAGTGCAGGATCCGGCATCATGATCAGCAACGGAAGTCTGGGTCTGGCCCACTGGCATCAGGGACTGTATCAGGATCAGACACCGGCTCATACCGTTGTCTTTGATATGCCTGAAGGAGTTAATGCAACTGACTTTACTGCCACAGTCAAAGCTGTTGCACCTGACGGCTCCGGCAACTGGGGAGCAAGCGGACTGTATCTGTTCAGAGATGCCGATAACTATGTATCTGTCGAGAGGAAGAGCCGCGCAAATGCGAGCAACTCCGACGAAAAAATGGCTCTTGTCCGTGAAGAAAGCCAGAGAGCGAATGAGTACTGGGAAAGCGGTCAGCCAAGCCATGCACATACAGATACGATCTGGTATCGCCTGACTCGAAAAGACAACAAGATTACTGCGTTCTACAGTACAGACGGTTCTGAGTTCAAAGAAATCAACTCAACGCCAGATAATATGAATGCTTCATACCTTGGCGAAGAGATGACGCTTGCTCTGGCGACATGCACCAGCAATAACGGTACCGGTCACCCGATAACGACGTTCAGCGATCTTTCTGTCACCAGCAATGGCCAGACATATAACATCGATCTGACAAAAGAACTCACACTTGCTGCACCGACCAATGCAGCCCTGGTTAAGGATGAAGCGACACAGACTCTGACAGCATCTGCACAGAGTGCTACTGCCGATGCAGTTGTGTCTTACGTCTGGCAGAGCGCTGAGAGCGAAGATGGCCCATGGACTGTTGAAACTGGCATGCACGGAGATTCGGCTCAGTACGATCAGAAGCTGAATGGAAAATTCGTTCGCGTTCTTGCATATTCGACAAAGAATGGTGCAGTCAGCGCCGCAGCTGAATCCAACGCAATTGAAATTACAGGAGCTTCTGAGATCGAAAACCCGGCTGCTGTAAAAGACAGCAGTGAAACGCGCCTGGCAAAAGCGCAGTACAAGATCGCAGGTGCTGATACGTTTACAGATCTTGATCTGAATCAGCGGTACTGGTTCTATGCGGCTACAGAAGAGCAGGATACAGTTTCCTATGACTTTGCAGCGATGGATCCGGATGCCACAGTCACAGTGAACCGCAACAACAAGCCAGTGGCTGCTAAAGCAGATGATGTGAAGCTGTATGCAGGCTTCAACCTCTTTGAAGTCTTTGTGACAGCCAAAGATGGAACGATCCGTGAATACCGTCTGCAGATTTTCCGCAGCGGAAATGGAGATACGAGCCTGAAGACACTGAAAGTCAATGGCACAGCCGTCGATATTCCGGAAAACGGAAAAGTTCGCGTTGATATGACTGCCCAGGCAACGAATGCAGTCATCGAAGCTGAGGCAACCTCTAGCCGCAGCACGATCAAGTACTACATGGACGGCAAGAAACTCGACAATCCGGCGATCGCACTCAAAGACGGTCCGAATAAAGTCATCGTAGTCTGCCACAGCGAAGCTCTGCAGATGCCTTCTTATACAGAAGTCAACGTCTACAAACCGGCAAGTGCAGACTGCTCTCTGAGCAAAGTCGACTTTGGATCTAATGTCGAGCTGAGTGAAGACTTTGAAGATGCAGTAGAAAGCTATACTGGATCTCATTACGGTCTGCTGATTCCATTTGCATTCACTGCCTCCAACCCGGAATCCACGATTGAAGTATCCAAAGGCGATACTCTGATTAAGAGCGGAACCGGAAGCGTCACCTGGAATACAAACGGCAGCAGCGATGCTTCCACGACTCTTAAGGTCAAAGTGACCAGTCCGGACAAATCTGCCACAAAGACTTACACCTTTGAACTGACTCCGGCTGACGGCGTCTATGCATCCGATCTGCCATGGACCAAGGCAGAATCAGGCTGGGAAAACCATCCGCCAAAACGCGATGCCAGTGTTGAAGGCAACACTCTTACACTCTTTGATGGCACCCAGAATGTGACCTTTGCTAAAGGTATCGGAACGCATTCTGCAGCCAGCGGCGATGTTGATATTGACATTGACCTGAGCGGCAAACAGCAGTTTGACCACTTCTACTCCAAAGTCGGTCTGGATAAAGAAGCGACTTCGGCCAGCCCGAAAGTCAAATTCACTGTTCTGGCAGATGGTGTTGAACTGGCTTCTGTTGACAACCAGACCCGTGAAATGAAGTACGGCGAAATTGACGTCGATATTCCGGCTGGCACACAGACTCTTACTCTGCGTGTAACCAACAAGGCGTCAGACAACTCCAACTCGCATGCAGACTGGGCGGAAGCCAAACTTTCGAAGAAAGCCGAAACGCCGCTCCATCTGACTGCAGAAATTGACCCATCCGGAGCAGGAACCGGCACTCTTTCAGTTCCAGACGGTGATCTGGCAGAAGGTCAGTGGGTTACCGTAAAAGCTGAAGCAGCAGAAGACTCCCGTTTCGTTCACTGGATCAAAGCGGATGGCACTGAACTGAGTACCGATGCGGAATATACCTATCAGATTTCGGCAGAGACAGCTTCGATCAAAGCCCTGTTCGAACGGACAGACGGCAAACTTGGAGCACCAACCGGTCTGAAAGCCGAAGCATTCCGCCAGGGCGGTGTACTTGGAGCAGAGATCAGCTGGAACGCGGTCGATCAGGCAAACGGCTATACGATTACGCTCACAGATCCAAAGGAAAACGAATACCCGATGCCTGGAACGGAGACCTCTTTCAGAACCAGTCTGGCTCAGAAGGGAACCTGGACAGTATCTGTTGTCGCAAAAGGCAGCGAAGATGACGGATCGCTTGACAGTACTCCGGCTCAGATCGAGATCAAAGTCATCGGCGTCGCCTTTGATACACAGATCGACGGAGAAGACAGAACGGAGACCCTCTACATTTCCGGATCTTCCATCGATGAACCGACTGCTCCGACTCGTGATGGCTTCACGTTCGGCGGCTGGTACAAAGAAGCTGGATGCACAAATGCATTTAACTTCGCATCTGAGAAACCGGCAGCTGACACAGTTCTGTATGCCAAGTGGACCAAAGATGAAGAGCCGGAACCAGAACTGAACTGGTATCTGCTCGATCAGGCGATCGAAAAAGGCAATCAGATCAACGGCAAGCTTGCTTCTTATAAAGATGCTGGCAAGAAGGCCTTTACCGATACGCTGGCTTCCGCAAAAGCGCTGAAGACAGCCAAGACAGTTTCTCAGGATCAGATTGATGCGATGGCAAAAGATCTGGCATTCAAAGAACTGGCTCTGCGTCTTGAACCTAATAAAGATCTGCTGAACATTCTGAAGTAAGCTTCTGCAGAATTAAGAAGCTTCTTCAAAAAGCAGTTCATCATCTTTACTTTCCTGATCCGGATGAATGGTCCCTACCGGAAAACCATTCAGATGAATTCCGGATGAACAGAAATACAGCGGCTGTCTGTCCGTACAGAACAATCTGTACAGGCAGGCAGCTGCTTTTCTTTGGAGTGATCGATATGAGATGAACTGGAAGCAGGCAGAGCAGAAGGAGTGAAGAGATCTTCAAAGGATGTCAGCAGAAAGGAACAGAAACTGTACAAAATGGAAAATGAATCCGCACTTTGCAGAAAATAATCCATAATGAAAAAAAAGTCACCTGATTTTCCAGCTGCACGAGAAGTGATGAAATACACAGGCGAATGCAGTTCAGATCAGCAGCAGGAAGCATAAAAGGCGAAACATCATACGAAGAGAAAAGAGAGAAGAAATGATGAAACAGAGAAAATGGCTGGCTGCACTGACAATTCTGTCTCTGGCTGTTTCCGGCTGTGCCTCCGTCTCCTCATCAGATTCAGGAGCGAAAACGGCACAGGCAGTTGTGCGGGTAATGGATACAGATGAGACGAAAGAACTGCAGGCAGAGGTAATGGATCTGGCTAAAGCAGGAGATCTGAAAGGTGCAGCGACGATGCTGCTGGACGAAACAGGAAAAGGTCATGATGCCTGGGCTGCAAGATCGCTTGACGCACTGCTTGGTCTGTCTTCTAAGTCGATTACGCTTGAATGGCTGCCGGAAAGCTCGATGGATATCGATGAAGGCGACAAAGAATGGCAGATTGCCGACACAGATCCAGAAGACCATCTGGCTCTGCTTTGCAGCGATGACGCACTGACGCTTGTCGATTATGAGCAGCAGAAGATTCTGTGGACGACTGATGACGACAGTGCTGGTCTTGATGGAGAAATTCTTGCGGCTGTTCTTTCCGGCAAAAACGGAGCAGATGTACTGACAGATTCTGAGCTTCTGCATACAGAAGATGGAAAAACATTCAAATCCGCCGCAGATCTGAAGGGCAAAACACCGGAAATCATCCCGGTACAGAAAGAAGCAGACCATATCCTGGCATTCCTGCTTGATGAGAATGAAATTGCGATCTGGAATAGCGAAGATCAGAAGCTGCAGACCTGTCCCGTCCCGGCAGATACGGAAGCCAAAATGCTTGTTGTGAACGAACATGGAAAACAGGTCGCTCTGCTTGGAGAGAAGGATGGAAAACAGAGAGCCTGGATTGAAAAAGACGGAGCATTCTCTGTCGTAAATGATTCACTCGATGCCCGGGCAGCTGCATGGCTCGATAATGGCGATCTTGCGGTTCTCGCCTTTGATGAGATGAAGCCAGAACCTGCCCAGGAGGACAGCCAGACCTCAGAAGACGTCGAGGATATGGATATCCATATCCTGATGGGTGAAGAGACGGCCGATGAAGCAAGCGATGCCCTGGCTTCTGTTCATATTTATAAAGATGGCAAAGAGCAGGCAAAATCGGAATCGCTGTTCTATTCCTCGGATGGCAAACCCTTCCTTTGTGAAGGTGCAAGAAATGGTACAGAGGTTCTCTTTGCCGGATCCGGAAATGTATTGCAGATTCTGGATCGAAATGACCTGCATGTTGAAGAGCAGGAACCGTTCGGACGGGAAATCGAAGAAATACACAGCATATCGCAGAGCGGGGAGTTCTGGTTTGATGATCCGGAAACTGGTCCGATCCTGCTCAGTACGGACATGATCATTGCAGAAAAAATCATCCCTGCTCCATATGACGCAGGACAGAACGTTTTCCTGGATGATTCGCATGTGCTCAATCTCTGGAACAGCGATACCGGCGTAAAACTGTCTGTTCTTGCTTCGCAGATGAAGACAGCTGGTCAGTCAGACTGGATCTGCTCTAAGACCGCCTTCTCTTCCGAAGAAAATCCGGAGTACCTGGCTTCACTGTATGTCCGGTATGAAGGTGAAGGCAGAACTCCGGTATACCGGCTGTGCGTGACAGACTGCAGCACACTGGAGACAGTCTTTGATGAAGATCTTTCCGGACAGTCCTCCTCATCGCTCAAAGACTTCTACGATGATCTGAGCAGCTCAGCGCCTTCTGCGGGCATCCAGCCGGAGTACGTATTTGTGAAGGATGGCCAGAAGGCAGAGATCATTTACAGTACGCCAGAGAGCCGTCTGGTACGCGTGAATCTGAATGATGGCAGCAGGCAGGAAATTGAACTGCCGGATGCCCGTTCCGTTCAGGCAATCCATCTTTCAGATTCAGGAGAATATGCTGCGATTCAGGAATATGAGAAGGACTGGATTGGACAGCTGAACTGGGAGAAGAAAGAACTGGAAACAGCCGCAGAACTGCCTTCTGATCTTATGCCGACAGTGTTCTCAATCAGCCCGGATGACAGCACTCTGGCGGTTGACGGATACGATGATGTCTCTTTGATCAATCTCAAAACCGGAGAGATTTCACAGGTTTCGTTGCCGGAATCCGATCTGGGATTCTATGTTAATGAGCTGGAATGGAACGAAGACGGATCACGGCTGATGGCTGCTGACTACCTTAATGGAGAAATTCTGATGATTGATCCGGCGAAGAAATCCATTGTGCAGGATCTTTCGCTGAGTGATCTTGATCCTTCTCTGGATGAAAGTGCCAGCTGCAATGAGATCAGTCTGGCAGCCGATGGCCAGATCGTTGCAGCGATTTACTACCCGGAAGAAGACGTAAACGTCCGCCTGCTTCTGATTGATGGAAACAAGGGTGAACTGCTGTCTTCACTCGATTATTCTGCAGACCAGTTCAAGGTCAATGATCCTGGCATCCACAGCATTGATCTGCTCTTCTCGCCGGACAAAGACCGCTTCCTGCTGGTAAGTCCGGTGTACGCGAGCTCGGGTTCAGTCCGCTATATTCCGACAAGCGCGGTCGGCTCGATTCGGAACGGCACGATTTCGATTGACCGTTTAGTGCCGTCCATCATCAAAAATGTCGACTGGTCAGCGAATGAACTGTATGGCTTCCGCAAGGATTTGATCGTTTCTGCACCGCTGTTAAGTACAGAAGAGATCATTGAACAGGCCAGAGCATGGCTGGATGCTAATCCAGAAGAAACGTCCGGGCAGTCAGCTGAAACACAGTCAGAAGCAGAGAATACAGATACAGAAACAGAAAAAGACTGAAGCCTCTTAAACTGAAGTGCGCGGTTTAAACAATCGCGCCTTCTTTTTCGCCGATTCCATCTCCTGTTTTTTAGGAAACGGAGAAAACGGACCGGTAGAACAGTCAAAAAAATAAAGATTAGAAGCACCTTCAGAAGAAAGGAGGAGCGTATGAATACATCTGACAAGAACAGACCGCCCGAGAACCAGAGCGGTCCATCGGATTATGAAAACAGACGAAAGCCATCCTATACCGCATTTATCAGCTACAGACACTGTCCGCTCGATATGTATGCGGCAAAAATCGTTCAGCAGCAGCTCGAGCATTACACTATTCCGAAAAAACTGCGAATCTCTGATGAGCGGAAACACATCGATCATATTTTCCGCGATGAAGATGAACTATCGACTTCATCCGCACTCAGTGATTCGCTTATTCAGGCGCTGACAAAATCGGAGTATCTTCTTCTGATCTGCACACCCAGAACAAAGGAATCCAAATGGGTCGATCAGGAAATTGAAGAGTTTACCCGCATGCATGGGCGAGATCACATTATCGCGGTACTTGCTGAAGGCGAACCGGATGAGTCATTCCCGGAAGCACTGACTATGGCTGAGGACCCGGATCATCCAGGTGAAAGAATCTATATTGAACCATTGGCTGCAGACATTCGCGGCGAGACCCGCGCCAAAATGAAAAAGAAGCTCAAAAAGGAGAGAATGCGGATTCTGTCCACGCTGATGGATGTTCCTTACGATGCACTCGTTCAGAGAGATCGAGAGTATCGAAACCGGAAGTTCCTGCAGATTGGAACCGCAATCTTCGTCTGCCTGTGCTTCTTTACAACCTATATCCTGTATCAGAACATTCAGATCACGGATCTGTATCAGAAATCGGAGCGCACAAATGCGATCAAGAGTGCTCAGCTGGCTATGCAGGATATTCAGACAGGCGATATTGATGCAGCACTGAACAATATTGTCGAAACCTCGTATGCCAAAGAACATCCGCTTCTGTCGGAACAGGAGTATGCGCTCTCTTCACTGCTTAACCTGTATACGTCTGGCATTTCGGCTTCCTACAGCCCATATCGAAAGCTGCCGGTAAACCAGAAGCAGATGAGATCTGTTTCGTATTCGCCTTCCGGTCATCTGGCAGCGTATGTGGACCGTTCCGACTCTGCGCAGTGCCGCGGTTACATTGCCAGCATGGAACAGGGAAAAGTCCTTTTTTCCTTTACGGCATGGGATCTTAATGATGAGTTCTATTACGGAAACGGTGCCCAGCAGGTCAATCAGGTGTTTCTCATCGACGATGAAACGGCGCTTGTTCTGGTTGATACAGTTCTTCTGAAAGTCGATATCCCCAGCCAGAGCGTAAGCGATACGCTTGTTCTGTTTTCAAGAAGTGAGAAGAAGAAAATCCTCTCAAGTGCGTATGCGGATGGTGCCTTCTGGGCTCTAGGTCCGGACTTCCTGCTCTCAGTAAATGCGCAGGAAATGAAAATTCAGCGTACTGATCCGGTCAGCCTTTCAGAATATACGATTGTTCAGAGCGTAAAAGCAGAGAAGGATCGTTTTGCGGCTGTAATCGAAGCGGATTCGATCAACCGTCAGAATACTGGAGAGCAGACTTCTGCAGCGATGTCACTGGAGAATCTGGAAATAGAAGAAGAGACTGGTTCTGCTGATTCTGCTAATGCTTCGCCTATCATTCTGCTGGTTGCAGAAAGGCAGAGTAACCCGGTCGAGGTTTCTGTACAGGGGGAAGTGCCGGATCTGGAATGGTGTGACGAGGGACTTCTGATTCTCGAACGCCGTGAAGATGAAGATCTGGCAGCCAGAGTGCAATCCGATGCGCAGGCTTATGAGCAGGCAACATCTTTGAGAATCTATGCCGATGAGACGCTAGGCGAACCATTTGCATCAAGTGCTCAGCTGTACAGCTTTGGAGACAACGCACTGACCATTCTGCCAACAGACCATGGTGAGATCGCAGCTATGTCCTGCTACAACCAGGTCATTCTTGCAAATCCAAAGACAAAAACCATAGTCGATTCGCCCCGCTTTAAAGGACCAGTCACGCAGGTTCTCGATATTGACAGTACGGAATCGTATGGCGTGCTGATCAACGGACAGGAATACGGCGTGGCATCGTATGAAGAGTATGCCGGCATGCCGGATCGTGTAATGATTTCCTATCTGCTGCAGACAGATCTTGACCTGACGCATCTTACGTTCTGCCAGGAGAGTCAGGATCTTGTTGCCGAATACGTCGAAGACGAAGCAGCACAGGGCTTTATCACATTTAAAAACAGACTCAGTGCACCAGAAGAGATTTATCCGTTTGCGGAAGTCTCTTCGATCAGCGAAAGCACGATGCAGGATGGATCATCAATCCTGCTCTGTACGGGTTCTGCAGATAAGATCCTCTCTTCGCTGACCGACACGCAGATCTGTGATCAGGCAATGGTGTTTGATGCGGATACGTTCGAGCTGATTGCGGTGCTGTCCATGAATAAAGTCCAGCAGGCCAATCCGGCGTTCTGTACTTCGGAATCTGTAGAAAGTACAGAAGAAGGAGACTGGCTGATCTGGTCGGATGGAGCAGATCTGATCCGCACACCGCTGACCAGCCCAGATGAAGAATCGAGCATGCATGAACCTCTTGATCTGAACGCATTTGAGTTCTTTGTCCCTTCACCGGATGGTAAGAAAGTTCTGCTGATTCAGGATACACAAGCCGAAATTATGCAGGATTCCCCTGATGACGGATTTGTTCTTACGCAGGATTTCGACCTTTCTGAACCTGTCCGTAATGCGCAATGGAGCAAGGATGGCCGGTATGTCACTCTGAACAGTCTGGAGAGCCTGGCAATCTGGGATACTCAGGAAGCAAATTTTGTCGAAATTGACGGGACAGAGACGATTTCTAAAGCCGGCTATGGCAAGCCAGGATTCCGGATGGGCAGTGAGCACAGCTGGATCGGATTCTATCAGGACGGAAAAGGTTCGAATGATGAAACTGTTCTGAAGATCATTGATCTTGACCAGAGAAAAACGATCGCAGAAATTACAGCTGATGACCTGGGCGTAACAACCCTGTCCAGAAGTCTGCCGTCCCCTGACGGATTTGACTTTACCGATCATGATGCAAAGCTGATCATCCGTACGCTTGGTCTGAGCGACCCTTCTGAAGCTGAAAAATATGCGCTCTGTCTTTATGATCTCGAATCCGGCAAAATCACGGATCGTTACATTCTTGAGTCCGATCAGGATGCAAGCATGTTTCCAACCAGAATCCAGTCGAATGCGGATGGTTCTATCATAGTGATTAGCAGTCCTGTATCGAATTACACACTTGATATCAACGATGGTGTCCGGGAAGAGAAAAGCCTTCTGTTTACCATCCGGAATGGATCGATTGAGCGAATTGCCTCTGGTGCTAAAGCCATGCAGCTTATACCGCAGGCCAATGCTCTAGCCTTTAACCGCCACGGGTATCTGTCATTGCAGAAAGTCAGAAGCGCTGATGAGATGATTAAAGATGCCAGAATACTGTTTCCGGATGACGCACCCGCTGAAGCTTTGGAAGAATCCAGCCAGCAATAGGATCTGCAGTAAAGACTGAAAGAAATAGAAATACTAAGAAACTGAAAGAACCCGCCGTTCACGCAGAATGGCGGGTTTTCAG
>Strawberry_p1__coassemble_1808_pt1 | contig 33407 bp, 25 predicted proteins | sample Strawberry_p1__metabat2_high_PE_023 | metagenome-assembled genome bin Strawberry_p1
TAGATGCCTTTCTTTCTTCTGGCGAGTTCTTTAAGGCAGCAGCGAAGCAGTGCATCAACGCCAGGATGCTCTTTAGCAAGTTCTGAAGGATTGATGCTGTCGATTTCCGGCTGCTTGTAGCCTAAAGAAAGAAGAGCTTCTTCGACTTCGCCAACTTCCGGCGAAACTGTCTTTTCTGCCTTCTTTGAAGAAGATTCCGGCAGGACGATTTTTCCCTTGAGATCGAGAAGAATCTGTCCGGCTGTTTTCGCCCCGATGCCCGGCAGCTTTTTTAGAGCTGCAGCATCGCCGTTTTCAATAGCCCGGATAATCGTATCGCCATCTGCATGAGCCAGCATGCTCATGACAGTCTTGCATCCAAGGCCCTTGACCTGAATCAGCAGCGTAAAGAGCTGATAGACTTCTTCATCTTCAAATCCATACAGCATCTGTCCGTCTTCTTTGAACTGCTGATGGGTATAGAGCTCCAGGTGCTGACCTTCTTCATACAAAGAGGGCGCACTGACATAGACCAGATAGCCCACAGGGCCGCAAAGCAGAATGAGATGATCCCTGCGGATCCGTTTTACTGTTCCTTCCAGATAGCCGATCATAGATCCTCCCTTTTATTGATTTCTATTCATTGCCCCGCCCCGAGTTGGGGTCTGGCAGCCGTCTTCTGTTCCCTGTTCTGTACGAAGCAGTCTGGCTGCTTTGGCAAAAGGGCATAAACATGATACCAAATCGGGCGAGTCTGCCGCATGGAGCGGTCTGTGCAGGTTTCTGCCTGAAAAATGCAGAAAGGGCTATGAGAATAAATGAAAAAAATTGAAAGAATCGAGAGTTTTTTCATTATTTACCTACACAATCGCCTGATTTTAGTGAAATCCGACTTGTAAATTTTTTCACATGATAGGCGGGTGATATAACTTACATATTCAATTTGGAACCGCCCCGAACGCAGATGCAGCCTTCTCTTCCTTAGCCGCCACCAAACAGCCGCAGGCAGACAGCCGCAGGCAGGCAGCCGCAGGCAGGCAGCGAAAGGCATATCGTCTGAAAAGCGTGAACGGCAAGCCATTGAATGTAGAACAAGAATGGAGATCAAAATGAGTAAAGTGTACAACTTCTCTGCAGGCCCGGCCTGTATGCCCGAATGGGTGCTGAAAACAGCAGCTGATGAAATGCTCGATGCAAGAGGATCCGGAATGTCCGTCATGGAAATGTCTCACCGTTCCAAAGCGTTCGAATCCATCCTCCAGGAAACAAAAGACACCATCCGGCGTCTGGCCAACATTCCCGAAGACTATGAAATTCTTTTCCTTCAGGGCGGCGGCAATCTTCAGTTCAGCATGGTTCCGATGAACTTCACCAAGAATGGAGCTGACATCATCAATACCGGTCAGTGGACGAAGAAAGCCGTCGCCGAAGCCAAAAAGCTCGGACGCGTTCATATTGCCGGCGACAGCTCGGATAAAACATTCACCTATATTCCGAAAATCACCCAGGAAGACCTCGACCCGGATACAGACTATGTCTATATCTGCGAGAACAATACGATCTACGGTACCAAATATAAAGAACTTCCGCCACATGAAGGCAAGCGCCTGATTGCAGACCTTTCGAGCTGCATCTTCACTGAACCGCTTGATGTCACTCAGTATGACATGATCTTCGCCGGTGCGCAGAAGAACCTCGGTCCTGCCGGTGTTACTCTGGTCATCATTAAAAAAGACCTGCTTGATGAGCGCCGCGACGACATCCCTTCCGCAATGCTTGACTACAAAACATATGTCGACAGCGATTCCATGTACAACACGCCTCCTACATACGGTATTTACATGGTCGGACTTGTCTGCAAATGGCTCGAAGAGCAGATCGGCGGCCTGGAAGCCATGGAAAAGATCAATAAGGAAAAAGCGGCAATCCTCTACGATTACCTCGATTCTTCTAAACTCTTCTCCAACCCTGTTGCAGTTGAAGACCGTTCGCTCGTGAACGTACCATTCGTTACCGGCAACCCGGATCTCGACAAGGAATTCATTGCCAAAGCAAAAGATGCAGGCTTTGAAAACATCAAAGGACACCGTACAGTCGGCGGCATGCGCGCTTCCATTTACAACGCGATGCCTGTTGAAGGCGTTCAGAAACTTGTCGACTTTATGAGAGCATTTGAAGAGGAGCACGCTGCTGCATGAGAACAATTTCTTTAATGAACGCGATTTCCGACAAGGGAACCGCAGTATTTGACGAAACCTATACATACGCCCAGAACGCAGAAAACCCGGATGCCATCATGGTTCGTTCCGCTGACCTGCACAATCTGGACTACACAGATAACCTGAAAGCCATCGCCAGAGCCGGTGCCGGTGTCAACAACATCGATCTGGATGAATGCACAAAACGCGGCATCGCCGTATTCAATACGCCAGGTGCCAATGCTAATGCTGTTAAAGAGCTCGTTATTGCCGGTCTTCTTCTGGCCAGCCGCGATCTCTATCACGGCATGGAATGGGTCAACACCCAGGCTGGCAGCGAAACGCTTGCCAAAGATGTTGAAAAACAGAAAAAGAAATACGCCGGAAACGAAATCGCCGGCAAATCCCTTGGCGTCATCGGCCTTGGCGCAATCGGAAGCAAGCTGGCCAACACCGCTCTGCATCTCGATATGAACGTCCTCGGCTATGATCCATATCTCTCTGTTGATTCCGCTCTGAAACTTTCCCGCTGGATCAACCACAAGAAAGACCTCAAATCCCTGCTCGAAGAAGCTGACTTCGTTTCCCTGCACCTTCCGCTGCTCGATTCGACCCGCGGCATGATCAACAAGGAAACCATCGCACAGATGAAAGACGGCGTCAAAATTCTGAACTTTGCACGCGGCGGTCTGGTCAACGATGACGATATCCTCGAAGCACTCGATTCGGGCAAAGTTGCCCTGTATGTGACCGACTTCCCGGACGGCAAGCTTGCCGGTCATCCGCATGTCATCGGTCTGCCCCACCTTGGAGCAAGCTCGGCTGAATCCGAAGAAAACTGCGCTGTACAGGCTGCTAAAGAGCTGCGCAGCTACCTTGAAGAAGGTTCGATCATCAACTCGGTCAACCTGCCAAACGTTTCTCTTGAACTGAAAACTCCGTACCGTCTTGGCGTCATTCACGAAAACAAACCGAAAGTTCTTTCGAGAAGTTCCGATATCATTTCCGCCAACGGCGCAAACATCGAAAACCTGCTCAACAAATCGAGAGGCGACATTTCCTATTCCATCTTCGATTTGGAAGAGCGTCCAAGCGACGAAGCAATTGCTGCAATTGAGGCCATCCCGGAAGTCATCCGCGTCAACCTCTTCGAAAAGGAAGCGTAGCCGATGATCTTTACCAGCGCTGATATTCTTGTACCCGCTGACGGAAACTTTGAAGACTGGGCGGTTGTCGCCTGCGATCAGTATTCCAGCAATCCGGAGTACTGGAACTCCATTGAAGCAAAAGTCGCCGATAAACCAAGCACGCTCCATCTGATTCTTCCGGAAGCCTGGCTCGATACAGAAAAAGGTGCAGCTCACCAGAGCCGCATTTCCGGCAATATGAGCGCCTATCTGGAACAGAACGTTCTTCGTGAAATTCCCGATGCGCTGATCTATGTTGAGCGCACGCTTACAGACGGATCCATCCGCAAAGGCCTGGTCGGTGCACTTGATCTGGAAACTTATGACTTCCACTGCCCTTCCGATTCTCCAGTCCGGGCAACGGAAGCAACGATTCTGGATCGCATTCCGCCGCGCGCACAGATCCGCCGCGATGCCATTCTTGAATTCCCGCACATCCTGCTGCTGCAGAATGATGCACAGGATTCTCTCTTTACGCAGCTGACTGCCATTTCGCACCTGCTGCCTGTTCTCTACGATTTCGACCTGATGAAAGAGGGCGGTCATATTACCGGCCGCCTCATTCAGGGCGACAATAAAAACCTCGTTCTTGCCTGGCTGGAAGACTACGAAAACGCTTCTGACCAGACTAATCCCCTCGTTTATGCAGTCGGCGATGGAAACCATTCGCTGGCAGCTGCCAAAACGATCTGGGATGAAATCAAGTCCGGCCTTACAGAAGAAGAACGGAAAAATCACCCCGCCCGTTTTGCTTTAGCCGAACTTGAAAATCTTCAGGATGAAGCACAGAAATTCGAACCGATTCACCGCATCATCAAGAAAACCGACCCGGCAGCCCTTCTGACCTATCTTTCCTCCCACGAACCGTCAGAAGGCGGCTATACGATCGATTGGGGCGCAAACGGCGAACACGGAACTGTCCGACTTGATTCCTCCCTTTCTCCTCTCCCTCTTGCCGTTCTGCAGAAACACCTTGACGAGTGGCTCGAAACAAACGAAGGCGTCATCGATTACATCCATGGTGAAAAAGACCTGGAAGACCTTGCACAGATCGACGGCTCCATCGGCTTCTTCCTGCCAAAGATTGAAAAAGATTCTCTGTTTACCGCAATTGAAGCAGACGGTTCTCTGCCAAGAAAAACCTTCTCGATGGGCCACGCCCAGGAAAAGCGCTTCTATCTTGAAGGCAAACGTCTTCGCTGAAACTGCGAAACTTATTTACATCATTGCCAGTTTCACAGATATCCCTGCTGATATCTGAATCATTGTTATCCTCAATCACATCTCTTACCACCCCCAAACAAAAGACCTGGAAGCTGCCGTCAGCATCGGCTTCCAGGTCTTATTCTGTTTTGCGTTTGTATTCTGGGCAGTCTGTCATTTCTGAACGTTCTGCAAGACTTGAGCAGACAGAACGCTCTTTCAGTTTTAAGATTCAGGTTTGAGACGGATATTGAGCATAACCGGGCAGTGGTCGCTGCCAAAGACATCGCCAAGAATTTTAATATCCTGTACCTTGTCGAGCAGGTCTTTTGAAACCAGCCAGTAATCAATGCGCCAGCCTTCGTTTCTTGCTCTCCCCCTCGATTTATAGGACCACCATGAGTAGTCATGGCCTTCCGGTTTGAGTTTTCGGTAGACATCTTCAAAAGTTGAGAGATAGTTTTTCTCAAAGCTGTTCTTTTCCTGTTCGGAATAGCCGGCTGAACCGATTCCATCAGCTTCATCCCAGATATCCTGTGCCGTCCGGGCAACGTTGAAATCGCCGCAGACAAGGACCGGAACATCGATCGAACGCAGATACTCGCCAAAGGCTTCGTCAAAACGCATGCGGTAATCGATTCGTTTCAGTCCGTCCTGGCTGTTTGGCACATAGACGCAGACAACCGCAAAGTTTCCAAAATAGGCGGTAATGACACGGCCTTCTGCATCGAATTCTTCAATACCAATTCCTTTGACGACACGGGTCGCTCCATACTGTGAGGCGATCATGACGCCTGAATAGCCCTTTTTCTGGGCCGAAAAAGCGTACTGGTACGGATACAGATCTTCGTTGAGTTCGATCTGATCTTCAGTTGCTTTTGTCTCCTGGAAGCAGACAATATCAGCTCCCAGATAATCAAGAATCTGCTCAAGGCCTTTTTTAGCCAGTGCTCGGATTCCATTTACATTCCAGGTCAGCAGTCGCATAGCTCCTCCTTACATCAACAGCCGGTCAGTGACCGGCTGTCTTTTCTTTCATGATGAAACGATTTTGCTTCAGCACGCCTTTTCGTGCTTCTATTCTCTGTCCTTGCGGACATCATGGTCCCGGCGTGCATCCAAACTCTTGGCATAATGGCCTGCATGCGAACGGGGACCGCCTGCATAGGTCCAGGAAGCAGGATGGAAAAGACTTGCGGCAGGTGCATCTTCGGAAAGATTTGTTTCTGCGCAAAGATAAATCGGACGGTCTTTGATTTCCAGATACATCTTGGATAAGTACTGGCTTAATACACCGATTGACATCAGCTGAATGCCGCCAATCAGCATAATCACGCAGATTGTCGAAGCCCAGCCCTGTACAGGATCGCCAAAAGCCAGTCTGCGCACTGCGATCACGATGATCATGACAAAAGCGATCAGCGAGAACAGAACGCCAAAGAATGAGGAAATCTGAAGCGGCGCTGTCGAAAAGGAAACGATGCCGCTGATGGCATATTTGAACAGTTTCCAGAATGACCATTTGGTCTCGCCTGCAGCACGTTCAATATTCTCATATTCAAGCCAGCGGGTTTTGAAGCCCACCCAGCCGAAGATTCCTTTGGAAAAGCGATTGTATTCTTTCAGATCAAGGATCGCATTGACCATTTCCCGGTTCATCATCCGGTAGTCGCGCGCACCGTCAACTAGATCGACGTCGCTCATGCGGTTCATGAGTCTGTAGAACATCCGGGCAAAGAAAGAACGGATTGGCGGTTCGCCTTTTCGTGTTACACGACGGGTAGCGACCGAATCATAGCCTTCTTCTTCAATGGCACGGATCATTTCCGGAAGAAGCGCAGGCGGATCCTGGAGGTCGGCGTCCATAATGACCGTCAGATCTCCATCGGAGTTTTCCAGACCGGCATAAATGGCACTTTCCTTGCCGAAGTTCCGCGAAAAAGAGATATAGCGCACACGGCTGTCTTTTTCAGCGATCTTGCGGATCTCTTCAAGAGTGCGGTCCTTCGATCCATCATTGATCAGAAGGAATTCAAGTTCATGGTCCGGCAGGGTGTCTGCTGTCTGGACGAGTGTTGAGTAAAGGAGCGGAATCATTTCCTGCTCGTTATAGCATGGAATTACAATACATAATTTTGACATAATGAGTTACCTGTGATCAGTATATCAGTTTCGGCATACGCTTCACTTCGTTTTTCCCTTCTTCCAGAAAGCCGGCTGAGCACCGGATATAGAAATAAACAAAAAAAAAGAACGGGCAACGATCCGGCTGTCCGTTCTGATATGCAAATGATACTGTTCCTGACCTTTCCAGAGAAAGGATCAGTGTGAAGAACTTATCGTTCGATGAACTCGAATTCGTATCCTTCAAGTTCGACAATATCGCCGTCTTCTGCTCCGGCTTCACGCAGGTGCTTATCGATGCCAAGGAAGCGCATCTGGTTGGCGAAGTTATAGAAGTCTTCATCCGTGTTGAGCTTATCCAGGTTGAAGTTCTTGCGGATGAGCGGTCCATAGACTTTGAAGCGTCCAGGCTGAACTTCTTCGATCGTATACGGTTTTTCCTTCTCGGTAAATGTATATGTAACGCCCTCGTCCTGCTCGTTCTCGTCGAGAACCGGGAATGCTGGCGTTGTTGCCAGCAGATCGGCTGCCTTGCGCAGAACAGGATCAAGACCTTCGTGAATCAGCGTCATCGTCTCGAACACTTCCAGATCCGGATAGGCTTCTTTAAAGCGCTTCAGGTTCTCCTGGGCATGTTCTTCATCCATTTTGTTGGCGACAACAATCTGCGGACGCTCAAGCAGACGCAGATGATAGTTTTCAAGCTCTTTGTTGATGTTGGCGTAATCCTGCACCGGATCACGGCCTTCTTCGCCGCCCATATCGATGACATGGATAATAACGCGGCATCTCTCAATATGGCGCAGGAACTGGTGTCCAAGACCCTTTCCTTCGCTTGCTCCATCAATCAGACCCGGCAGGTCAGCCATGACAAAGCTTCGGCCGTCACCAGTCTGAACGACACCGACATTTGGCGAAATGGTTGTAAACGGATAATCGCCGATTTCCGGACGTGCACGGCTGACAGCATCGAGGAATGTCGATTTGCCGACAGACGGATAGCCGACCAGGCCAACGTCCGCAAGGGTACGCAGTTCGACAATAACATCGAACTCTTCGCCTTCCTTGCCAGGCTCGGAATAGCGCGGTGCAACGTTGCGGGCTGATTTAAAGCGGGAGTTGCCGCGGCCTCCTTTGCCGCCCTGGGCAACAACCTGTTTCTGATTGGGCCCCGTCAGATCCGCAAGAATCTGTCCGGTGTCTGCCCGTTTGACGATGGTTCCAAGCGGTACTTTGACAACGCGGTCTGCCGCATTGGCGCCATGCATGTTTTTGTTTTTGCCCTTTTCGCCTTCCTGGGCACGGATGATCCGGTTGAACCGGAGATCAAGCAGCGTGACCATTCCCGGATCCGCCTGGAAAATGACGCTTCCGCCATTTCCGCCGTCTCCGCCGAACGGACCGCCGTTGGCGACATATTTCTCGTGTTTAAACGAAACCAGTCCGTCGCCGCCTTTGCCGGCTTTGACGTGTACTTTGACCTGATCCACAAACATATAAACTACCTCACTCTTCTGTTCATATTAAATCGAACAAGAAAAAAGAGCCTTGTTCAGGCTCAGTTTGATTATTCAGCCGGATAAACAGAAACTTTTGTTCTGTTTCTTCCGAGTCTTTCGTATTTGACTACACCGTCAACAGTAGCGAACAGCGTATCGTCGCCGCCTCTGCCAACGTTTGTTCCGGGATGAATTTTTGTTCCGCGCTGACGGTAGATGATGGAACCAGCAAGACATTTCTGTCCGTCCGCAAGTTTCGCACCAAGACGTTTGGAGTGCGAATCACGGCCGTTCTTAGTCGAGCCTACACCTTTTTTCGAAGCGAAGAACTGAAGGTCCAAATTAAAACGCATGATTATACCTCTTTCTCTTCGGTTGACCGGTAGTTTTAAAGCTGTCGTGTTTCCATAGTAACGTATTCTGCAGAATCCTCTGCAAGATTGCGAAGCTGAGTGGCAAGCATGAGAAGCGCCGTCTGCAATTCTGCATTTGGCTTTCTGACTGCAGCACGAATCCGGTTGTTCGAGCACTCAAGATCGCAGGCATCTGGAAACAGCTCATCAATCGCGTTCAGACCTGTAATTGCGACAGCACTGACTCCTGCACAGACAAGATCCTTTCCATAAGGAGCGGAATCTGCATGGCCGGTAATCTGCAGAGAAACGATATCATTTCTCTGATTCAGGTCTACAGTAATTCGAATCATTAAGCAGTGATGGATTCGATTTTAACGCGGGTATAAGGCTGTCTGTGACCCTGTTTTCTGCGGGTAGACGATTTTTTCGGGCGATATTTCACGATCGTGATTTTCTTGCCTTTGCCCTGTTTTTCAACAACGCCGGTTACAGTTGCACCTTCAACATAAGGTTTGCCGATTTTGCCATCTGCAAAAAGAACCTTGTCGAATGTGACTGTTTCACCTTCCTGGGCGTCGAGCTTTTCAACCCAGATCACAGATCCGTCTTCGACTTTGATCTGTTTTCCGCCGGTTTCGATAATTGCGTACATTGTATGGTCTCCTTTCCGATTCTTGATACTCGCCATGAAGGCGGGCGAATGCCTCTTGAGCCTTTTCTGTGCGGTTGCAAGCCGTGAAGACTGCAACAGGGATATTCTAATCAGACCCTGTCTTCCCGTCAACCATTCCATAATCTGCAAGCGCTTTTTGTAAAGAATTTTTTTGGCCTGCAGTCATCAGACCAGCCCGATTTTAAATAAATTACTGCATCGGCATGCGCTGAACATAAAAGACAGCGACAGATCCCGATTCATCGGTCCTTCCTTCAATCATCACAAACGAGCCTTCAACGACAGCCGCCTGTGCCTGCGAGTACGCTTTAGGCATGATAGCCAGCTGAATCGTTCCGGTTTCATCCGACAGACTTGAATACGCCATTGTCTGGCCTTTTTTTGTCTGTCTGGTTCTGACGCGTCCAAGCAGACCGACTGTCCGGATGGATGATCTTGCCGGAAGCGATGCGATGGAGCTGACCGGACGAAGGCTGCGGTCGACTGATCTTGCCCGTATAGCCGGATGGGGACTGAGCGAAAAGCCAAGAATTTCAATTTCTTTGAGGATCCGTCCAGCTGGACTTGGCTGAACAGGTGCAATAACCGGTGAAGAAACACCGGCAAGGCGCCATGTGCTGCTCTTTTCATCCAGAACAGCCAGATCGCTCAGACGAAGAATTTCGTCCAGCGCTGCATCCAGGCTTTCGCGCGGAAGACCGGTTTCTTCAAAAGCGCCGATCTGCACAAGCATGCGGATCTGATCACTTGAAAAGCCAAGATGCGACAGACGGAGCACTGCCATGACCGGATCATCAAAAGGTCCATGGGTTCCCCTTTCCTGTTCGATCTTGATGACCGAAGCCTGACCAAACGTTTTTACAAGCGTCAGCGGCATGCGAAGCGCTCCGTTTTCAACGCTGTAAGCATGCGTCGACCGGTTGAGTGAAATCGGCAGGACGCGAACGCCCCTGCCTGCGGCTTCGCGCATGATGGCGCCTGTTTTTACGCCTGATCCGCTCGTCTGAGACAAAAGGACCTGATAGAACTGCAGCGGAAAACGGGCTTTCATCCATGCCATTTCATAAACGATAAGAGAATAGGCATACGAATGCGACTTGTTGAAGCCATAGTCCGCAAACTCTTCCATGATTTCAAAAATCCGTCCGGCTTCTTCTTCGCCGACTCCCCGTTCTCTGGCTCCCGCAACAAATTTCGCCTTCCACTCTTCCATGACCGAACGTTTTTTCTTGGACATGGCTTTTCGCAGAATGTCTGCCTGTGCCAGGGAGAATCCGCCAAGAATCCGGGCGGCTTCCATGATCTGCTCCTGATACAGGAAGATGCCTCCAGTCGGTGCAAGAAGCGGGTCAATGAGCGGGTGAATCGATTTACGCGTTTCCGGGTGAAACCGGGCATTCAGATACGTGTTGATGCTCTTCATTGGTCCTGGACGGTACAGAGCCAGAACCGCTGCAATATCTTCAAAGCGTTCTGGCCGGAAACGGACAAGCAGCTTTCGGATACCGTCGCTTTCCAGCTGAAAGACACCTAACGTTTCTGCCCGGCTCAGCAGCTTATAGACAGCCGGATCATCAAGAGGCAGCTTGAGCAGATCAATATCATGTCCGGTCTGTTCTCTGACTTCATGAACCATGGCATCCAGCATGCTCAGGTTGCGCAGGCCAAGAAAGTCAAACTTGATCAGACCGATTTCTTCCAGATACTCCATCGTAAACTGAACGACAGGCAGCGCACTGCCCCCTTCCATCAGCGGTGCCTGATGGAAGATCGGATCTCTGGCAAGAACGATACCGCCGGCATGAATGGATGTATGGCGCGGGAAGTTTTCAATCGACTTTGCGGCTTCATACACCCTTTGCAGGTCGCGGTTATTGTTGATCTCCGAAGCAAAGGCGGCATTGGTCTGCATTGCACCTTCAAGAGTCGGTGCTGTTGGACCCGAAGGAATATGACGGCTGAGCCGGTCGACTTCACGGATCGGCACATTCAGTGCCCTCGCACAATCGCGCAGAGCCGCTTTTGCCTTCAGACGCGAAAAGGTCACGATGTGAGCGGCATGGTATTTTCCGTATGTATCCTGCACATATTCAATGATTTCATCACGCCGGTTATCCGGAAAGTCCGAGTCAATATCCGGCATAGAAATACGTTCCGGGTTCAGGAAGCGCTCGAACAGCAGGCCGTTTGCGACCGGATCGACATGGCTGATGCCAAGCACCCAGGCAACAAGAGATCCGGCTGCACTGCCTCGACCAGGACCTGCCAGTATGCCTCTTGAACGGGCTTCGCGGATGAAGTCATAAACGATCAGGAAGTAATCCGCAAATCCCATCGACAGAATGATCTGCAGCTCGTGCTCTAAACGATGTGCATAAACCTCCGGTACATGACCATTCAGCCGTTTGCGCAGACCCGCGATGCACAGTTTTCGAAGATACTCCTCGCTCGAAACACCGGCTTTGTTCTTAAAGACAGGCAGCTGAGCTTTAGGAAGGTCATATTCTTCGACCTGCTCAGCAATCTGGTCCGTCATAGCCAGATCCTGCGGATCATACAGCTGTTCCATCTCTTCCTGACTTCTCCACCATCGTCCCGAACGGACCGGAAGAGATGGATCGTCAATATTCTTTGAAGCGCCGATTGCGGCAAGAAGGCGGGCAGTCCGTTCTTCTTCCGGATTTTCATAATCAATCCGGCTGATTGCAGTAACAGGGATATTCAGCTGGTTTGCACTCTGGCGCAGGATTTCATCTGCTTTGCGGAAAACCGGCGAATCATGCAAAGACATTGCAATATATAATCCTGCAGATGTCTGGCTTTCCTGGGCGAGCATAAACAGAAACCGGTCAAGTTCCGCAATCCGTCCGGAGAGCGCAAGATCTTTAAGCACTTCATCGCCGCCGGCATTCAGCACGAAATTGCCTTCGACATATTCATGGAGCTCACTTGCCGGAAGCGGATTATTATCCGACATGAGGCGCGTTGAAAGACGGTACAGATTTTCGAGTCCTTTACTGTTCTTTGCCAGCATGAGCATCGAAAACGGGCTCTCTTCAAACAGAATCTCAAATTCCAGACCAATGATCGGCTTGATTCCAGCTTCTTTTGCGGCATGCAGAAAAGGCATTACCGCAAACATCGAGCGGTGATCGCTTAAAACGGCTGCGTTCTGTCCGTTTTCCAAAGCAAGACGGATGATATCAGCCGGGTCGTGTACAGCTTCAAGAAGCGAATAGCGTGAACGCGTATGCAGATGGATCATGCGCTTATTCTATCATTCCAGACTATGGGCGAAGGACTGTTTCCTTTCTGAGGCATCGACAGAGCCTGCAAGGACGAGCAATTCCCTGCTCAGCCGGTAAAGAAAAAAGAAGACAGCCACCGTGAGGAAAACTGTCTTCTGATCTTTATTTCTGTTTTGTTCGGCGTTTTATTCCGGATCATTTCCGGCTTTTAATCTTGGCTATTCAGATTCTTCCAGATCGTTCAGACCGGTTACGGAAAGCTCACGTAGCCCCTGAATCAGTTCATCTACCTGACCGATCGTCAGGTTTTTGACGCCGCAGGCACATGTATGACCGCCGCCGCCAAAACGTCCAGCCAGCTCGATCAGCGGAATCCGTGCAGAGCGCAGCGAACCGTTGTAATGGGCGCCGTCCGGGTTCTGGGTAAACTGTGCCCAGATTTCAATTCCTTTTACAGAGCCTAATGTATTGACGGAAGATTTTGCATCTTCAAACGGACAGCCGCAGGAAAGATAATCTTCGGCGCTCACCACGGAAAACATCAGATTGTCGAGGATCCGGGCTTTGTTCATGAGCTTTGCGCGGAAGGCAAACACGACTCTGTCTCTCGAATACAGGTTGACCTGTGCTTTAGCAGGATCTGCACCCATTTTGAGCAGCCAGGCAGCAGCTTCAAAGGTTTCCGGCGTTACAGTCTGCAGCATGAATTTCTGCGTATCGGAAATCAGTGCTTCCAGAAGATGCTGGGCGCTTTTTTCAGGAATGGTTTCTCCATGCGCTTTAAGCAGCGAGACAGCGGTCTGGGCTGCTGCAGCTGCTTTTTCGTCCGTATAGTCAAGTTCTCCAAAATCATCGCAGAGCAGATGGTGGTCAATGCGGGCAATCGTCTTTGCCATGGAATAGCGCTGATCATCAACACGCTCTCTTGTTGAGGTATCGACGACAAGAGCCATGCCGTTTTGAATCTGTTCGTCGCTGACTTCATCCATTTCCGGCTGGGAACCGGCAGCAAGAATCGTTTTCTTCGGGTATTTTTCCTTCAGGAATTCCACCATGCCAAACTGCGTTCCAAGCGCATCGGGATCGGGGGAAATGTGATGGAAAACCACGATCGGGTCAGACTGTTCAAAAGCTTCAAACAGTGGGCGGATATCTGGATTCATAAAACGGACCTCCTTTTTAAACAGAATCAGCCTGCCGGCATAAGCCAGGCAGGCGGACTTCTGTTTGCTTCTTATTTTAAATGACTGTCTGTTTCAGACTTAAGCCTGATGCTTTTCAAGATTTGCGTAAGCGTCGCGTGCGATCATGACTTCTTCGTCTGTCGGGAGTACATAAACTTCCATCGAAGATTCAGGAGCAGAGATCTTCACTTCTTTGCCGCGGCAGTTGTTGGCTTCTTCATCGAGTTTTACGCCAAGAGCTGCAAGTCCGTTGATGATTTCTTTACGTGTATCGATAGCGTTTTCTCCGATACCGCCTGCGAATACGATCGCATCGGCACCGCCCATCAGAGCATAGTAGCCGCCGACAGTTTCGATTACGCGGTCATCAAAGATTTTCTTCGCGAGTTTTGCACGTTCGTTGCCTTCTTCAGCTGCTTTTTCGATATCGCGGCTGTCAGAAGAAATACCGGAAACGCCAAGCAGACCGGACTGTTTGTTCAGAATGTTGTCGACTTCTTTAGCGCTCAGGTTATGACGCTCCATCAGTACGCCTGGGATAGCCGGGTCGATATCACCGGAACGTGTTCCCATTTCAATACCTGCAAGCGGTGTAAGACCCATGGATGTCTTGAAGGATTTTCCGCCTTTGACAGCCGTGATCGATCCGCCGTTGCCAAGGTGGCAGGTGATGATGTTGACTTCTTCCGGTTTTTTGCCGGTGATTTCAGCAAAACGCTCGGTCAGATATTTGTGGCTTGTTCCGTGGAAACCATAACGACGGATTTTGTCGTTTTCATAGTATTCGTAAGGAATCGGGTAGATGAAGTTTTCAGCCGGCATAGTCTGGTGGAATGCGGTATCGAAAACAAATGTCTGGCTTGCCTCTGGGAGAAGTTTTTTGAAAGAGGTATAGCCGACGAGACCTGCAGGGTTGTGCAGAGGAGCGAGGGGGACGCACTCTTCGACTTTTTCAACTGCATCATCGGATGCTTCAACAGAATCGGAATAGAATTCGCCGCCGTGTACGATGCGGTGTCCGACTGCTTTAATTTCAGAAAGGTCGTTAACGACATGATGCTCGATCAGCGCATCAACGAGAAGTTTTACAGCAACTTCGTGGTTGGGGATATCCTGGGTCGTTGTGTATTTCTGTCCATCTACAGTGATGGTGAAGACTCCGTCGTTGAGTCCGATTCGTTCAACAAGCCCTTTGGCGAGGACTTTTTCTTCCGGCATTTCATACACCTGAAATTTCAGGGACGAGCTTCCGGCATTAACTGACATGACAATTGCCATTGGTTAAGATCTCCTTTTCTTTTAAACCTGTCTGTATACAGCGATGCTTTCAGTCTACAACCTTTTACCGTTTTTTAAAAAAACTTCCCCTTTTCAACCAGATTTTCGTTCAATTTTTGAAAAGGTTCCCAAAAGTTCCCATATTCGCACAATTTGTGAAAAAGAAAACAATTTGAAGTACCCAGATAGCCTGTATTTAAGCCGGTACAGAGTTCCGGGCCACATTCCGGAACAATCTTCAGCACTCCCGTCAGCGCCTGATTTCAGGGCCGGAAAGACGCAAAAAGCTGAAGCGCGCACAGTCTTCTGCCACCTTCTTCAGCAAGTTCTTCATTCTTCAGTTTTTCAGCTTTCCTCTGTCTGATCCATCGAAGAGGGATCTTCAAACAGAATAGCAAGCTCAGCTGCTTCAGGATGCTTCTGCAGATAAGCCAAAAGCACCTGCTTCTTTTTGTACAGATGAAGCTTCTGCTCGTAGCTGTCCATGGCAGCTGTTCCTTTATTCAGAGCGTCATAGACAGCCGCTTTGGAGATGTCGAGGTTTTCCCGGATTTCCGAAAGCGAGAGATCGTCCTGGAAGTACAGCTCCAGCACTTCCTGCTGGCGGGTAGAAAGCAGCGGCCCGTAGAGATCAAAGAGCTCGTTGGCCAGCAGATGATCCATCATTCTTCAAGGCCCTTGGTGATGCCGACCAGATAGCTCGACAGATCAAACGGACGCAGATCTTCCGGCTTCTCGCCAAGACCCAGGAAACGCACCGGCAGACCGAGCTGATCGCGGATTGCCATGACAATGCCGCCTTTTGCGGTACCGTCCATCTTCGTGAGGATAATGCCGTTGACCGGAGTCACTTCCATGAACTCGCGGGCCTGGGAAATGCCATTCTGTCCGGTTGTCGCATCAAGAACCAGCCAGGTTTCATGCGGTGCGCCTTCAATTTCACGGCCGGCGACACGGCCCATCTTTTCAAGCTCGCGCATCAGGTTCGTCTTGTTCTGCAGACGGCCAGCCGTATCGCAGATCAGAACTTCCGTATTGTGCTCTTTGACATAGCGGCAGGCATCGACGATGACAGAGGCCGGGTCCTGCTTCTCTTTTCCGGCAATGCATGGCGCGCCAAGACGCTCAGCCCAGATTTCAATCTGCTCAACTGCGCCGGCACGGAATGTATCGGCTGCAGCTGCGGCAACGGATTTTCCGGATTCCTGGAAATAGTTGATCAGCTTGGCGGTTGTGGTTGTTTTGCCCGAACCGTTGACACCGACCATCATGATGACCGTCGGACCGTTTTCGTTGAGCGACCATTCGCTGTCTTTATCCGGATCATAGAATTCGTACAGGATGGAGATCAGATAGTCTTCCATCGAATCGTAGTTTTTGATTTCTTTTGAGCGGCTTTCAAATTCATCGACGATCTTCTGTGCAGTATGGATACCCATATCGCTTTCCAGAAGAATGATCATGATTTCTTCAAGCAGTTCATCATTGATGCCATGGAAGCTGTTAGAGAGCGCACGGATGCGGTCGCCAAAGCTTTTGCGGCTTCTAGAAAGTCCGGAAAGGTACTTGTCTTTGTCCTTGCTGCGGACGAATTTGGATTTCAGTTTTTCAAAAAAGGCCATAGCAGCTCCTCCCTCTTTTTCTTTTTTCTTTTTGTTTTCATTCCCTGCTCAGATTACCAATTGAGATTCTGATCAGGTTTTCGGTTTCATTTCTTTCTTCTTCTGTCTGCCAGCCCAGATATCAGAACCGGCAGGAATTCATCGTGTTTTTTGAACACGTATAGTTTACCTGCCGAACGGCTCCATGACATGGGTTGGCATCAATGTTTATTCGACTCTGTATACAGAAAGACTGAATCCGTACGGACTCAGTCTGCTGTTTTTGTTCCAAATGCTTCTTTGGCGTCTTTGAGTTCGACTTTCAGAACCTGAGAAACGCCGTCTTTCTGCATTGTAATTCCAAAGAGCGTATCGCACTGTTCCATCGTTCCCGGACGGTGGGTAACCGCAATGAACTGCGACTGGTCCTTGAACCGGGAGAGATAGCGGGCAAAGCGTTCAACATTCGCCTGGTCAAGCGCCGCTTCCACTTCATCAAAAATGCAGAGCGGAACTGTCCGTGCTTTTAGAATCGCAAACAGGACAGAGATCGCAATCAGCGCTTTTTCACCGCCGGAGAACGTCTGCATGTTCTTGACGGATTTTCCTGGCGGCTGAACGTCGACTTCAACGCCGCTTTCTAACAGATTGTCCGGATCGGTCAGCGAAAGCTTCGCATGTCCGCCTCCAAACATGGCGACAAAGACTTCATCAAGCGCATCGTTGATCTTGCCAAACATGTCGGTGAACTTCTCGATCATCGTCTGATCCATCTCATCGACTGCCGTAAGAATCTGCTTTGAAGCATCTTCGAGTTCTTTGACCTGACCGCTCAGGAATTCATACTGCTCTTTGGCTTCCTTGAGCTGTTCGGGCGCTTCCAGGTTCACGCTGCCAAGTGACGAGATCTTCTTGCGCAGTGTGGTAACTTCCGAACGTGCGCTTTTCAAATCCACTTCATGCATGCGCTCAACCGCTGCTTCGTAAGTGAGCGAATAGTCCTGCGACAGGCGCAGCAGATCCTGCTCAAGCAGAGTCTGAATGCGGATCAGATCCTGTTCAAGACGGGCAATTTCAGCAGTAAGCGATGAAATCTCACGCCGGCTGATGCGCAGTGTTGTATTGAGATCGGAAATCTCATTCTGAAGAGCTGCTTTTTTCTCCTGTTCCACCTGAATGGAGGAGCGCAGCGTATCTGTTTTTTCATGCAGAGCACTGATAGCGCTGACGAGTTCTTCATCGCCGGCTTTTCCCTCGTGCTCTCTGGCCTCGCTCTGCAGATCGAGTGCTGCAATCTGCGACTGAAGCGAAGCGAGTTTTTCCTGTTTGAGCGAAACAAAGCCGGAAAGCTTTTCCTGGTCGATTTTCATCTGCAGCAGACGACGTTCATTCTGATCGTTATCCCGCATCATAACCGACAGACGTTCTCTCAGATCCCCGATGCGCTGCTGGCGCGATTCAATATCTTCAAGCAGCTGCGCTTTTTCCTTGCGCAGAGCCGGGATCGGGTTGGTCTGCTGACGGAAGCTTCCGCCAGTCATTGCACCGCCGGCATGAACGACATCTCCGCCAAGCGTCACAATTTTTACCGACTGCTTCAATGCTCTGGCGGCCGTATTGGCCGCTTCAAGATCAGAAGCGACCAGAATGCCTTCCAGCAGGCGGCTTCTCAGGGCATCAAATCGCGGTTCGCACTGAACGAACTGATCGGCCGTACCCAGAATACCGGAGACTCCAAAAGCCGCTTTTTTCTGCCAGTCTGCAAGTGAACGAGGCCGGCATACACTTAACGGCAGGAAGGTTGCCCGGCCTGCGCCGGTTTTCTTCAGCCAGCCAATGGCACGTCTGGCATCTTCTTCCCGTTCCACAACAATCTGCTCTGCTGCAGAAGCCAGTGCAGTAGAAATAGCCGGCATGTATTCGTCTTCGCATTCAAGCAGGTCGCTGACCAGACCGCAGATTCCATGAAGCCGCTGGCGCTGGCGCACAACTGCCTGAACGCCCTGGTTTCGGTAAGGCGGATGAGCCAGGCGGGATTCAACGCCGGCCAGACGGTTTTCCAGGGAATGCAGTGAAGCTGTTTCCTGCTCAAGCGTACGCTGCAGGCTGAGAATTGCAGAACGCTGGCCATCGAGCTGGCTTTCCAGGTTGCGGGTTTCTACAGTTGCTGCACCTAAACGCTTGCGGCGGTCTTCGTATTCAAACCGGGCCTCAGAGAACAGTTCAAGCAGCGACTGACGGCGCTCGTCTTGATCTTCTGAATCCAGCGCGATTTTGCGGCGCTCATCCAGGATCGCTTTCTGTTTCTGCAAAGAAACAGACTGTTCCATTGCTTTAGAAAGATCCGACTGTAAAGAAGAAAGCAGCGCATCGCACTGCAGCAGTTCTTCCTGCAGAGTATTCAGTCTTTCATCTGCTTTTGAACCTTCGGCAGACTGTCTGAGCTCTTCTGTTTTCTTTTCATTCAGACGCTCTTTCAGTCCGTCTTCTTTTGTTTTGTTTTCCCGGACCTGCGTGGCAAGAACCGAAATCTCAATAGCAGAGAGTTCTTCTTTTGCCTTGAAGTATTCCTTGGCTTTTGCGGCCTGCTTTTCGAGAACCGCCAGCTGTTTTTCGGAGTTCTCAAGCAGATCTGCAGCCCGGTCAAGATTGGCTTTGACGTTTTCGAGCTTGCCTAAAGAGATTTTCTTTCTCTTTTTATATTTGGCTACACCAGCTGCTTCTTCAAAAAGAAGCCGGCGCTCTTCAGGTCGGGCATCCGCAAACGAGGAAATATTGCCCTGGGAAATAATGGACAGAGAATCCCGGCCAAGACCTGTATCCATGACCAGATCCTGAATGTCTTTCAGACGGCAGTTCGTCTTGTTGATGGTGTTGACAATATCCGACGAACCCCGGGTGATTGTTCTGGAAATCTCAATTTCATCATAGGGGGAGTCGAAAATCTTCTGCGAGTTGTCAAAGACCAGCGTAACTTTGGCCAAGTTAACCGGCTTGCGGGTTTCACTTCCCGCAAAGATCAGCTCATTGAGTGAAGAGCCGGAACGCAGCGATTTAGCCGACTGTTCGCCAAGAACAAAACGGATCGCATCGGTAATGTTCGACTTGCCGCAGCCGTTCGGACCGACGATGCCTGTCAGCGGCTGATCAAACTGCAGAATTGTCCGGTTTGCAAAGCTTTTAAAGCCGTTCAGTTCAATCCGTTTCAAAAACATGCCAATCCCCCTCTTCTGTATTTTCTGACGTCCTATTTTCTCATTAGTCTGCCTGCTTTTCAACAGACTGGAAATCTCCGGCCTTTTCGCATGTCCTGCGTTCAGCCCGGAATTCCGGCATCTGTTCTCTTCTTCCCGGCATTCTGATACGTTCTGACTTCTTTGTTCAGCCTTACAGACAAGAGAAATTCACTTATCTAGTTTTCATATCTAGATTACGTTAGAATGAGAATCATATAGAACGTTCAGCCGCAAAGGCGGCAGAAAGGAGACTTCCATGAACGCAGCAGCATCTTCTGCAGACCTGCTTGGGGTCTGCCCTGAACCGGGGAATTCCCGCAAACCCAAATCCGGCAAAAAGCTGATGAGCAGCACTTTTCATCTGAGCTTTGGCGAAGAAATCGGCAACGCCGTCTCCCATGGCGTCATGATGCTTCTTCTTCTTTTTGCACTTCCGCCTTTATCTGTCATTGCCTGGCAGAAAGCCGGGTGGGCCGGCTGCATCGGTGTTGGCATCTATCTCATCTGCATGATCTTCATGTTTGGCGGCAGCTGTCTGTATCACATCATGCCTTACGATACGGCCTGGAAAACTGTCTTCCGCAAGCTGGACCATATCTCGATTCTTCTGGCCATTGCCGGAACCTATACGCCAATCTGCCTGATTATGATGCCTGGTATTGTCGGCTATAGCGTTCTTGCGATTGAATGGATCCTTGCGATTACCGGCATCATTCTTAAAAGCGTTTCCCGCTATTCGCATCCGGTCATTTCCATGGTCCTCTATATGCTCATGGGCTGGCTGGCGATCTTCATCCTTCCTGTCATCTGGAAAAATCCAGGTCCTGGTTTTGTCGCCATGATTGCCGGCGGCGGTCTTTTCTATACGATCGGTGCAATCTTCTATGCGCGTAAAAAACCGTACTGCCATTTCGTCTGGCATCTGATGATTGCGGCAGCCGCTATTCTTCATCTGTGCGCGATCATGATTTACATCTAGTATTTATTTTTCTACCAGAACTGATGGAAGCGTGACAGTTGTCCTGCATCATGTCAAAATAGGGAGTGCATGTCATTCCCTGTTTTTTTATGGGAACGACTCTGATGTCCGCATGGATTTCTCATACGGCGACTCCCATTATTTTCGAGTCTGCATGGTGTCCATCGGTCCGGACGAAAGATCCTTTTCTTTTGGATCTGAATTCTAGAAAGGTTTCTGCATGCCTGATTTTAAACTGACCACCGACCGGCTGATTGCCAATTTTCTCAACAATAAAAACGAAAAAAACGCCGTTGCACTGCACGAACGTCTTTCACAGACCAGCTATTTTGTTCCTCTGCTTCGCGGAGAGTCTGAAGTCGTTTCACCGGATGATCTTTCCGGACTCGAGCTGCAGCTGATCCCTCTTAAAGAACGCTTCATGGTTCTTCCGGTATTCACCGATGCTCCGTTCATGCGTAATTACCACAGCGCGCCTTCCTTTGTCGAACTGACAATGCCGCAGCTTTACCGGCTGCTTGAAGAGCGCCCGGATATCAGCTATCTGCTGCTCAACCCGGATAACCACGCCATCTCCTTTGACCGTTCCTCTTTCCTGGACAGCTTCGGATCAAAAGAAGCCAGGGTAAAAATCGCCAGAGAGGAATTTGAAAAAGGCGATATGCTCAATTTCACTTCCTTGCCTGCCAGCACCTGCAAAAAAGGCATTGCCGCTTTGCAGGCTGCCGCTGCAGAATTCCCAGAAATCAGCCGGATCTGGATTGCGGAGCAGAATGATGCCACGGTTGATCAGCCAGTTCTCTTCTTCGTCTTTGAATGCAGCGAACAGGATCTCCAGCGCTATACGCCTGTTCTTCAGAGCTTTCTCAAAGCTGAACACCGTCGCGCAGCCCGTGCAGCTTTCTCAGATACAGAAGCTGCAGCAGGTATCGTCGATCATTTCGAACCCGTCTATACCCGCAAAGCCCCGCAGGCATAAACCGGTATCCCATATTAACCAGATCTGTTCTGAATGCTTCTTCTCACTTAAACTGAAGCTGCCGGTTCAGGCGGTGTTTCATCAAATTTGAATTTCATTTTAAAAGAATGTCCTGTTTCGATCAGGGCATTTTTTCGATTCTTCATATTCTCCCCGGGGGGGGACCAAAAACAAAAAAAAACCGCCGAAGCGGTTTATTCAGGTCAGAACATTCAATCAGAAAAAGTAGCGAACCAGGTCATTCCATGTAGCAAAGATCAGCAGTCCGAACACAAGGACATAGCTTCCCAGGATCAGACCGGTAACAACCTTCTGCGGAATCTTGCGTCGGAACAGCTTTTCCCAGAGAACCATGAAGATCCGTCCTCCATCGAGTGCCGGCACCGGCAGCAGGTTGAACAGGCCGATGTTCAGTGAAATCAGAGCGATAAAGCTCAGATAGGAGAGCCAGCCATAGCTGACAATCTGGTCGGTCATCTTGTAAATGCCGACCGGTCCGGACATCTGATCGACGCCTTTGCCCCGGAACAGATTGCCAAGTGATCTTGCCATCATGCCAAGATCCGACCACATGCCTTCCCAGCCGTACTTGACTGCTTCAAGTGCGTTGATTTTCTTTACATTGGATTGCGCGGTAAAGCCAAGCAGATAAACCTGTGATTCCTCGTCATAGCGGGGCGTCATTTTCAGTTCTACTTCACTGCCGTCGCGTTCAACAGTAAAGACAGATTCGCCATGGTTGTAGACACAGAATTCGGAGACATCGTTCAGTGTTTCTGGATACGATGTGGTTCCATCCTGCGCGACAATTTTGACAATTCTGTCGCCTGGCTGCAGGCCGCCTTCGGCTGCCGCCGAGTCTTCATAAACCGATTCGACAATCGGTAGTGCTGGCAGCGAGACATAGCCGCGGATCGCAAAGACTGTCGTCATCAGCGCAAGCGCCAGAACGAGATTCATAAATACGCCGGCACCCAGCACGATAATCTGCTGCCAGGCCGGTTTGTTGCAGAGCTTCTGATCATCCGGAACGCGCGAGAGCCAGTCGTCTTCATCAATCTGCGCTTCGCCATTCTGTGCAGATTCTGTCTGTCCATCCGCCGTGCTCTCTGCAGCGTCATCCTCTTCATCAATCGGATCGCCGTCTTCTCCTGCCAGCATGACGTAGCCGCCAAGCGGGATTGCACGGATGGAGAACAGTGTATTCTTTCCCTGTTTTTGATACAGTGCCGATCCCATGCCGATCGAAAACTCATGCGCATGAACGCCGAACATTCGAGCCGTCAGATAGTGGCCGAGTTCGTGGATCACGACGATTGCACTGAGCATGAACACAAAGGCCAGCAGACCAATCAGAACATTGATCATGAAACAGTTTCCGTTTCCTTTCTAATGGATGAATCTGATCTCTTTGGGGATCAGTCATCATTTCAGAATTGAATGAGTTTCTCATTTTTCCGTTAAAACGGGCTTAAAACACGTAAAACAGAACGAACGGATGAATCGTATCATCCGTTCTTAGTCTGTGTAAAAAAGAATACAGGATTCTGTTTTAAAGCGCAGTAAACAGAATGCCAAAAAGCAGGAAGTTCATCAGCAGCGAATCTACGCGGTCCAGCACGCCTCCATGTCCTGGAAGCAGTGCGGAAAAATCTTTGACGCCATAGTTTCGCTTGAAAACGGAAAAGCAGAGATCGCCAAGCTCGGCAAAGACCGGAGCAAGCAGGCAGACCAGAAGATTGAGCGTTGGATTGAGCGAACCTGCATAGAGAAAGCTCATTCCCCAGGAAAGCAGGAATCCTAATGCCCAGCCGCCAAAGAAGCCTTCCCAGGTTTTCTTGGGCGAAACGCGTTCGATCATTTTGTGTTTTCCAAAGAAGCGGCCGGCAAAATACGCGCCGGTATCGCTGCCGTATGTGGCAAGGACAAGCGTCCAGAGGTAGCGGTTTTCCTGAAAGCAGAAGATCTGCATGCAAAGAAACGCCAGGCCAAAAATGACCATAAATGAAAGTGTTCCAAAACACGCTTCTTCTTTATAGGAAGAAATGAAAACAGGCAGCGCCCAGATCACAACGACAGCCGGCAGTACATACAGCATCAGTGTGCGCGTACCAAGAAGATTGTTCATGGCAGGCAGGCCAAGAATCCAGGCGACGACCAGCACAGTGACCGGTGCGCCCCATTTCTTATAATCAGGCAGCCAGTGCAGCCATTCGTACGCGCCGGCAATGACGATGAATACGCCAAGCGCCTCAAGCAGCCACCCGCCGCACAGAATCGGTGCAAGAACCGCTGCAATAATGACAATCGCAGTCAGAATCCTAGTTTTCATCGTCCAGTCCTCCAAAACGGCGGTGACGATGCGAATACTCTTCCAGGCACTCATCAAGAGCCTGTTCATCAAATTCCGGCCATGGCCGTTCTGTAAAGATCATCTCAGCATAGGCAATCTGCCAGAGCAGGAAGTTGGAAATCCGGACTTCTCCGCTTGTTCGGATGAGCAGATCGATTTCTTCCGGTACAAAGAGATAGTTTGAAAACTCTTCTTCACTCAGATCATTCTTCCGTGCGCCGGAAGCGACTTCATCTGCATACTTCTGCATGCCAAGAAGGATTTCTCTGCGGCTGCCGTAATTGATGGCCAGGCAGAGTTCCATGCCTGTGTTATGAGAGGTCTGGTCGACCGCTCTGCGAATGACTTTTGCGGTCGATTCCGGAAAGCGTTCCAGCTCGCCGGCAAAGGTCACGCGGATATTGTTGTCCATCAGCTCCTGGATGAACTTGTTAAAAAACATTCCCGGAAGCTTGCACAGATATGAAACTTCATCTTCCGGACGTTTCCAGTTTTCAGTTGAGAACGCATAGAGGATCAGTTTCTGAATGCCGCGCCGGTTGGCTTCCAGGGCAACGTCTCTGACCTGATCGGCGCCTTTTTTATGACCGGCGGTACGGGGCAGACCTTTTGCTTTGGCCCAGCGGCCGTTGCCGTCCATGATGATGGCCACTGTTTTCGGGGTGTGCTCCATCAGAATTTCTCCTTTCATGAAAAAAGCCCTTCACGGGCTTTTTTTGCGAATCAGTGATTAACCAAGCAGGTCGCTTTCTTTAGCAGCCTCGAGGGTATCAACTTTCTTGACGTATTTGTCCGTCAGTTTCTGGCAGTCATCGAGCCATTCTTTGCTCATATCCTCAGGAATCTCTTTGTCCTTTTTGATCTTGTCGTTGGTGTTGCGACGGATATTGCGCAGGTTGACTTTGGCTTCGTCTGCATATTTTTTTGCTTCTTTAGCGAGCTGTTTGCGGCGGTCGGTTGTCAGTGGCGGTACGTTGATGCGGATAAGGTCTGCTTCAGCCTGAGGAGTAACGCCAAGGTTAGCGGCTGCAATCGCATGGTTGATGCTCTTGACGGTTGAACGGTCATACGGTTTGATGACAAGCTGTGTTCCTTCAAGAACGGAGATTTTGGCCATCTGGTTGATCGGGGTCATTTCTCCATAGTAGTCAACGCGAACGCGATCGAGCATGCTTGCGGAAGCGCGTCCGGTACGAATGGTTTTCAGGTTGTTTTCGAAGTTTTCAATGACTTCGTCCATCTCCATCTCGGCAAGTTCAAGATATTCGTTATCCATAATTCAGTCTGTCTCTCTTTCTGAGCGGCTGCCTGTTTTATTCTGCAGCCCGTTCGGCTTCTTTTTTATCCTCAGCCAGAACTTTGTCCGTTTCTTCTTTCAGACGGTCGTAAAGATGAGGATCCTTTGTGATTGTGGTTCCGTCTACTTCGCCCAGTACGGCTTTTTCAATGTTGCCAGGCTGGTTCATGTTGAAGACGACCAGGTCAATGTCATTGTCCATGCACATGGAAATCGCGGTCGAATCCATGACTTTGAGGTCTTTGCTGAGAAGATCCATATACGTCAGATGATCAAAGCGTTTTGCATCCGGATTGGTTTTCGGATCGCTGTCGTAAACACCGTCGACACCGTTTTTAGCCATCAGGATAACATCGGCATCAATTTCGCTGGCACGCAGAGCTGCCGTTGTATCGGTTGAGAAATACGGCGAGCCGGTTCCGGCACCAAAAATGACAACGCGGCCTTTTTCAAGATGACGCAGCGCACGGCGCAGAATGAATGGTTCTGCAACTTTCTGCATCTCTACCGCTGTCTGAACGCGGGTATCAACGCCTTCATTTTCGAGGGCGTTCTGTACTGCAAGAGCATTGATGACAGTGCCAAGCATGCCCATGTAATCTGCCTGCGCTCTGTTCATTCCCATATCCTGAATCTGTTTGCCGCGGATGAAGTTGCCGCCGCCAACAACGATGGCGAGTTCAACACCGGTCTCTTTGACCTTCTTCAGTTCTTTGGCAAGAGATTTCAGAATTGCGGGATCAAGATTGATCTCTTTGGAGGACAGGGCTTCTCCGCTGAGCTTTAACAAAACACGTTTATACATTGTATGATCGGTCCTTTTCGTTCTACGCCTCATTATACATGAGGCGTTTTCAAAAGAACAGAAACGCAGACGGCTGACAGTTCGCTGCTAAGACGTGCGTCTCTGTTCCCTTTCCAGGTTCTCTTTTTGTGAGGTTTTTCTTTCGAAGACTTCTGTTCTTATCCATATTATTTGCACTCAATTATTTCCGTTCGAATTTCCGGCCTGATTTCTGTTCTTTCAGATGAATGCTGCAGGTGAAATCTGGACCAGCACACTGGCTGAGTCAGTCCGTTCTGAGTGCGATCCTGACTGTCTGTTTTCTTCTTTTGTGGCAAACATTCTCACAGACTTCAGACTGATGTATATTCCAGCAACCCTTTGTTAAAACCGTCAAATTAGCATCTCGTTTTGTACTAACCGGGAAATGATGATTGCAAATTGAGAAACATATAGTCCTAAGCGATCGATCAAAGTACCATAAAGTGTACAACTTTTCTTTTGTAAGCGTTTTAAAAGAATTCGACAGACAGACTTATGACCGACTCATTCCGGCAGTTTTGCCAGATTACGTCTCCGGTCTTATGGGCAGATCGTTCTGCATGCAGCATGCCAAGCCTTCTTTCTTCATTCGGGCAAGCAGAAGAGAGGAAGCAGCGGTCTCAGCCTGGAGAGCACAAGGTCAATCAAAGAAAACAGTCTTCGATTTCTTCCATAAACGTGACTGCAGAGAAAGAAACAGAACAGATGAACCGTACTGAAGCAGCATGACTTCACGGGCAGAAGCATATACGCAATGATTCAGAAAGATTCCTGTTCTGTGAAAGATGAAAGGAACGACTTGATGAAAAAGAGATTCTATACAGCTTTCCTTGCTTCAATGCTTGCGGTGTCGTCGTTCGTACCCGCTCAGGCAACCCTGTTGATGGCTGAAGAAGTCACTGCGAAGGAAGCAGAAAGCGATACGCCGATTTACAGTCATCCCGAAACCGTAACCGTAAGCGGTGGAAACGGAGCACTTGTATTAAACGAAGCAGAGCGCGCTGCCTTTACAACGCTCTCAAACGTTACATTTGAAGCAAACGTTACTGTTACAGGAACTGGCGTAAATACGCTTCTGTTTATCGGCGATTCTTCGGAAGCCGCACATTACGCTAACATTTACGTTTTAGGAAATAAACTGGGCATTGAGTGCCTCGATAAAAAAGGCACATCCAACCGGACTGTATACTCGACTTCTGTCGCCCTTCCAAACGTAGACTGGACGAAGGAACACCTTGTTGCCGTTTCCTTTGAAGGATCGTCAAAAGTGGTCTTCTACGTTGACGGACAGAAAGTTCATGAAGCTTCAATGTCCACTTCATTCGTCAACGGCGTACTGACCGATGTCGACTATGTAGGCTTTGGTATGGGCAGCCGTGCAAACAACGGCAATAACTATCCGATGACCGGTACCATCAGCGATATCCGTATCTTCAGTACCGCCAGAACGGCAGAACAGATCAAAAACGACCAGTTTGGCAATCTGGCCAATTCACTGCTGACAACCGGTTCGGTAAAGAACGGTGCTAATAAAACAGGAACGATTACAGACACTGCTTCGATTGAGAAAATCAAAGATCTTACAGAAGGCTCATGGAACGTTCGTTTCCGTCTCAATGATTCAGCTCCGAACCTGAACTATCTTGCAGCGCTCTCCGACAATACAGTGAAAAATGATTTTATAGCTCTGTATGCAAAGAAAAACGGAGCCAAATGGCGTCTTGGCGTGGATGCTCCGGATAAAAATATTGGAGGCTACACAGATCTTGCGGACAATGTCGATCTGAAAGACGGTCACTGGCACGATTTTGGTGCAGTCCGTGAAGGTACAAAATGGACATTCTACCTGGATGGTGAAAAAGCCGGTGAAGCCACAAGCACGGAAGCTGGCATGTTCAATAAAATCACCAATCCAAAGGCGATTGGCATTGGATTTGCAGACCGTCTGGAGGAAACATTTGAAAACCCGACCAACGGCTCAATCGCAGGCGTAACCGTCTATGGCGCAAAACTGAATTCCGGCGAGATGAAACTGGCATCCAGTACCATTGCAGATTCCGGCGTAGAAGTAACTGATCTGAGCAATGCTTACCTGTCGGATAAGAACACGCTCTTTGAAGTCGGCTATGACAACTCTGCAGCCTATCGAATCCCATCCATGATTACGACAACGGACGGAACTGTATTAGTCGGTATCGACAAACGTCAGGACGGCTTTGCGGACCAGGGCAACATTGACTTTGTGGTCAAACGCAAAGAAGCAGGCAGTGAAGACTTCAGTGAGCCGATTGTTGTATGCGATATGCTTGACGGCGGTGCCGGCAAAAAATCAGCAGTCATGATCGACTCGATCCTGCTGCAGGATACAAACGCAAATTCAACACATAAAGGCCGAATCCATGCCTTTGTTGACATGTTCACTCAGTCCAATGCAGCCATGGAACTTGGCAACCAGGCACTGGGCGACGAATATCTGCATATCGGCGACGAAGCTTATCGCAAAGTCTATAAAGACAATGAAGCACAGCCTTATGCGGTTGTTGAAGAAGACGGTGTCGGTGTTGTCTACACCACAGTCACCGAAAACGGTACAACGACGCTTGGTACAAAGACGGATTACACTGTTGTTCTCCATGCACCTGCTCCATATACCCAGATGGGCAACCTGTATAAGAGCGGCGAATACAAAGGAAACATCTTCCTGAATGAAGAGTGCGCAGACAAGGGCGAACTTCATATGAAGAAAGTCATGTCCATCTGGCACTTCTACTCGGATGATGACGGCAAGACCTGGTCTGAACCGACCAACATTACCCCGCAGATCAAAAAAGACTGGATGCGTTTCTGCGGAACCGGTCCAGGACGCGGCGTACAGCTCGAAAACGGACGCCTTGTCATGCCAATCTACACGACAAACGCTTCCGGCTTATCGCTGCAGACTTCAGCTATCGTTACTTCCGATGACTTTGGCGAAACCTGGCAGCTCAAAGATTTCCCATGCAGACTGCTCGGTATCGATCCGGAAACTGACTCGAGCGGAACACTGACAACAGAGTGCCAGCCAGTTGCTCTGCGCAATGGCGATCTGCTTCTGTTCATGCGCACGAACTCCGGAAAAGTAAAATACGCTGTATCCAAAGACAACGGCGATTCCTGGAGCGAAATCGTCACAACCGACATTCCTGCTGTCTATTGCCAGTACTCTGCAATCAGCTACGTAGACAAAGACGATAAAGAATATGTCATCGTCGCAGCTCCGAGCGGACCAAACCGCGAAAACGGCCGCATTACCCGCGGTCTGGTCAACGCAGACGGTTCCATTACCTGGGAGATGGATACCCAGAAACTCTTCGAGCCGACCGGTTATGCTTATTCCTGCCTGACCGAAATTGCTCCTGCAGAAGATGGAACAAAACGTTTTGCCAACTTCTACGAACTGAACAACGATCCAATCTCCATGGAGTATGTCGAGTTCGATGAAAACTACCTGAAAGCTGAGAATACCGCAATCGAAAATACAGCTCCTGTATTTGAAAACCTTGAAGCAGAACAGGTTGACGGCAAACTGCGCGTCAGTGCAACGATGAATCAGCGCGTCTTCCAGGCTGGTCCGGTTTCGCTGAGCGTAAAACTGAACGATCAGACCCTTGAAGTACCGATGGTTTCCGGATCCGGAGAATCCACGGTTGTCTTCGAAACCGCTATGCCTGAAAACAGCTTAGGCGTGATCAAAGCCACTGGGCTCAATACGACAAATGGTTCTCTGACCAGCCGCAACGGCGTTGCAGCTGAAAATGTTGCCGCTCAGGATCTGCTGGATCTGACCGTGATCTACCCGACTTCGGTCATCTCCTATACATCGCAGTATTCCGATTCCACAGCTGAGAATACAGACGGTGCTGCTGTAAACATCATTGACGGCAATCCGAAGACCTACTGGCATTCGCATTACACTCAGTCCTTAGTCATGCCGCAGACCATCACCTTCGACTTTGGCAAGGAAGTTACGATTGACCAGTTCAACCTGCTCAACCGCCAGAACAACACGAACGCACTCATCAAGGAATACCGCCTTGAGGGAAGCACAGATAATACGAACTGGACTACGCTTTCGGATTCTGAACTGACTGCTACCCAGAAATGGCAGTCTGTTCCATTCAACAAAGCGACTGTCCGTTATGTCCGCTTCTCTGTTGACAGCGTACACAGCGGCAGCAAGTGGGCAGCCATTGCAGAACTGAGCTTCAACCTGGCAGCTGAAGGCGTTACCCGCAGTGCAGACAAGACTGATCTGCAGAGCGTTTACGATGATGTAAGCAAGAAAACTGCTGATGCCTATACAACAACATCCTGGACAGCATTCCAGACCGCTCTCGCTCACGCCAAAGCAATTCTCGATGATCCAAATGCATGGCAGATGCAGGTCGATGCAGAAGCCAACACGCTGCGCGATGCCGCACGTGAAGTTGCAGACAAGACAGAACTTGTAAAAGATCTTAGCGAATACGAAAAACTGAATGCAGAAGATTACGACACAACAAAATGGACTGCATTCCAGACCGCTCTTACAGATGTCAAAGAGAACTACAAAACATACCCGACACAGCGTGCAGTGACAAATGCCATCATGCGTCTGAACTATCTTGCTTCAGCTCTTGAAGAAGCAGCTCCAGTTATTACCAGCGCAGTAATCACAGGTGCAGCATCCGTCAATGCAGGCGCAACCCTTGAACTGACTGTTACACCATCCCCGGCTGATGTCGCCATCACTTCTGCCACTTGGACAGCTGTTGACGCTTCCAACCAGCCAATTGAAGGCGTTACGATTGCCGAAAGCGAAGACAATCCTGCTAAAGCAGTGCTGACTGTAGCAGACAGTGTTGCTGATGGCACAGCCATTACCGTTAAGGTATCTGCCATCAACGGAACTGACGTTGCAGCAGAAAAAGCAGTGACTGTCCATGCACAGTCGCACACAGAAACTGGACCAGAAGAACTCAGCCCGAACACATTCAACGTGGCACTGCCAGAAACTGCCCAGCTGACTGAAGTTGACGGCAAGACCGTCATGTCCGGCTACATGTCTCTGACTGATCCGGATCTGACCGTGACCAATTACCTGACCAGCGGCGGCAGCTTTACGACAAGCATGCGCATTTATCTGCCAGCTTCTGTCAACTCCACAGAAGGCTCTCTTGAAACAGGCGAAAAGATGAACATGCTTCTGTCCATCGGCGATAACAGCTTCGCTACCCGCTTCAACTGCAACGGTACCCAGACAATCATGCAGAGCTGGACAAAACCGGAAAGCGAAGGATGGAAGACCATCAACTCTTCTGCCATCGCTTCCAGCCAGTTTGACAAGTGGCATGAAGTTTCCACCGTATACGATGCAGAAGCCAAAACTCTTGAAGTCTTCATGGACAGCGCATCCATCGGCAAACTCACCGATGTGAATAAGCCTTCGGCATCGACTATCGCTCTTGAAATCGGCTATATGAACTCGCACATCAGCACACGTAAATCTGATGTCAAATTCTCGAACGTCAAGATCATCAAAGATGCTCTGAGCTCTGCTGAACTTGCAGCACTTGCTGCCGGCAATTCGACAGTTACAGACGAAGACGTTCTGCTCTGGATTGAATATCCGGGTCTGGGCGATTCCAGAACTCAGCTCAATTCCGCAATCTCTGCAGCAGATGCATACAACGAAGCTGACTACACAGCTGACAGCTGGGCTGCATTCAAAGATGCAAGAGATGCTGCCAAAGCCATGAATGCGAAATACGCTACCGCTGACAACCTCAACGATGCACGTACCGCATTAGCAGCAGCTCAGGCCGCTCTTGTACCGGCTGGCGAAGCTCAGATTGATACATCTGTTCTTGCAGAAGTCTGCCGCAAAGCCGGAACGCTCGATCTGGCATCCTTCTCGGATACTGGCAAAGATGCATTCAGCACCGCTAAAGCAGCTGCAGATACTGAGCTCGCTGCTCCTGTTACACAGGCATCCGTCGATGCAAAAGCCGCTGCTCTCAACCAGGCTATGCTGGCTCTGCGTCTGAAAGCAAATTCTGCTCTTCTTGATTCTCTTCAGTAATCTGAATCTGTCCTGCTGATTTTCAGATTTGCAAAGACCGCTCATCCGTCCGCTCTGTCCAGGATGTATCTCCGGATAAACGAATAAATGGTTAAACGGCTGAACGGTTAAACGAATCAGCTGAGCGATCAGAGATGGTCTGCCAGCATTCACTCAATAAGAAAGGTTCTGATCTTCTGACACAAACTAAACTGTGTCAGTGATCAGAACCTTTTCGTTCTTCTTCCGTTCTTCTTCAATCCTGATTGAAAGAGCGCACCAGATTCCGCTGCGGTCATGCACACAGACTCGCCAGGTTTTGCAGAGGATAATAAGGGCAGAATGCATCGAAAAGAAAGAAGGGATGAACATGAGCGAAATCACCCGTCGGAAGACAGCAGCAGATGATCCTGCCTGTACCATCGACTTTGAAAGCCGGGGCTGCCGCAAAATTCTGCAGCGAAATCCTTCACTTGAAGAGCGGATCCGGGATACGCTTCGCCGGCAGATCTCTCAGGGATTTACCCGGACCAAAGCCGCATCCCGCCTGAAATGGAACGGACTGACTGTCTATGAAATCCGTGTGAATGACCCTTCTGTCAAAGCCGTCCGGGTTGCTTTTACCGCACAGGGATCCAGCATTCATGTACTCTTTATTTCGACTTCAATTCAGAAAAATGAGTTTTCCAGAGAAATTGACTCGTTTCTGAAGTCAGGATCCTGAACGGGAGGGATTGTATGAAACTTATTCCATTGCGCCAGGCACAGACGATGTGGATGAACGCCCTCCGGGCAAAACCGTTCACTTCCCTGACCCTGTATACGTTTAAAAAAGACCGAAGTGTCAGTCTTGAACAGAAAGAAGGAAAGCTTATTCTGCACGAGAATGGCTACATTCATCAGGACATCGAACTCGACGGTTCAAAAGATAAAAAGCTTCTCAAAGAAGCCTTCAGCCGTGAATTTCCGCGCAGTACGCGTCTGTATCTTTCGCAGACCGACTGAGCCGTTTAAATAACATCTCATGGACATTTCTTTTCAATCAGAACAAAACGATTCGTCTTTTAACGTTCGTGACCAATGTCATTAAGTTAAGATTTCTCAGACCACATCAGCGTTAAGCAGTGA
>Strawberry_p1__coassemble_1831_pt1 | contig 31120 bp, 24 predicted proteins | sample Strawberry_p1__metabat2_high_PE_023 | metagenome-assembled genome bin Strawberry_p1
CTTCAGCCTTCCAAGCTGACTACGTGAGTTCGATTCTCATCACCTGCTCCATTTGTCTGTACAGGGACTTCGGTCCCTTTTTTTTATTCTGTTCTGCTTTGTGTCTGCCTTCTTATGATTTTCAAAAGAACGGGGCAAATCGATTTTTACACTGATCCAGCGTCTATAATGAAGCCATGAAAAATTCAACACTGACAAAATGGCTGATTGGGCTGGTCTGCGTTCTGATTGTGGTTGCAGGACTGAGCGGAGCGGCTTTCTATTCTCTGAACCGTTCGATCCAGAGTGTTGCAGGTTCGTTTACCGGACTGGCAGGCGATTCAGGAAAAATCGATCTGAGCAATGATGAAACAATGGCGAAATTCTATGGCGCGATTGCCTCGGAGCTGGAGCAGTATGGCGCCAGTGAAAAAACAGACAAGGCACTCTCAAGACTTCTGACTCAGGCGTATGTCAAAACGCTCAAAGACTGCACAGTCGAAAGCGTCGAATATACGCCGGACCGCTTTATCATTCATGTACAGGGTGTTGCGGTTCCGATGGATAAGCTCAATGAATCTCTTGTCGTCTCAGCAGCGGCACAGTCTGTTAAAGATTACGTTCTGAAGAATCCAATGTCTGCCATCGGATCGCTGTTTAAAGGCGAAGAGGGAATTAAGGAAGCGGTGTATGGAGAATACGCCAGCCTGTTTCTGGATGCGCTGCGTGAAAAGATCATGGCAATGGATGTTGAACCGGTCCATTACACTCTGACGGTTCAGATTAAAGACGGCGACTTTTCTGTAGAAATGAGCCAGGCAAACAAAGAAGAAGAGAAGAGTACGACTGATACGATCACCCCGTAAGGGGGATGTTTATGAAGACGATTCTTCGCTACTGGGAAATGATGAAAAAGACCAGCGGGAACAGACTGCTCTGTTCGTTTCTGGTCTTTTATTTTGTCGACTGTTTTCTGATTTACTGTTTCGATTCGGATATCCACAGCTATGGAGATGCCCTGTGGATGGGATTTTCGGTCGCAACGACGATCGGTCTTGGCGATTATACAGTTACGCATGGCTTGGCCCGCTTTCTGACGGTTCTTCTGGGAATATACGGAACGATTATGGAAGCCTATATTCCGGGGCTGATTGCCTCGTATTATCTGAGCCGGCTGAGTGAAAAGCGGGATCAGATCGTTGCAAGACATGCAAAAGAGCTTGGATCACTCAGTTCAATGAGCGATGAGCAGAAACAGCAGCTCTCCAGACAGATTCGAAAGGAGAATGCCCGATGAAAGAGATCTCCTTATTTGCACTGATTCTCAAGCAGACAAAAACTGTCCGCTTTCTTCTCTCGTTTGCGGCAGTCTTTGTGATCTGCTCGCTGCTGCTCTGGCTGACGGATCCCGGACTGAAAACCTGGGGCGATGCGATCTGGTACAGCTTCATGCTGGTCACAACCATCGGCTTTGGCGACCTGACTGCCGCCACGCTGACTTCCCGTCTGATTTCGGTATTTCTGGGACTGTACGGCGTTCTGGCGATCGGCTTTATCTGCGGCGTAGGAGCAAGCTGGCTGTATGAAAAAGTGCGCGGCAGCGAATCGGTTGCCCTTATGCTTTCGCAGCTTGAGCACCTTGAGGATTTAAGCGATGACCAGGTTCAGGATCTTTCCGACCGGATTGCCTCGCTGCCCTCTTCTGCGAAAATGCAGAGTACAAAACCGGCAGCAGATCGGCAGAAAAAGGCACCTGCGAACACGGCTCAGTAAGATATACAGAGTCCTGCTCAGGTTTAAACACGAGTCAGCAGACGTCAGACCCATTTGCTTTAAAAATGAAGTAAAATTGAGAGGTAATTCACGATGCGCACCCGCCATTGCGGCTGCGCAATGACGAAAGAAAGGATTCATGTATGGAAAAAGTATCGAATACAGTCTATTCCGTAGGCTGTGATGACTACACCATTGATCTGTTCGAGTCTCAGTACAAAGTCCCGAACGGCATGGCTTACAACTCCTATCTCATCAAAGATGGAAAGAATGTCCTGATGGACACAGTCGACCAGAGAAAAGGCGACGAATGGCTGGCCAACGTAGAAGAAGTTCTGAATGGCGAACCGCTCGATTATCTGGTTATTCAGCATCTTGAACCGGATCACTCCGGCAGCATCGACAAAATCCTGCGCGCTCATCCGGAAGCAAAAGTTGTCGCCAGCGTGAAAGCCTGGACCATGCTTCCAAACTTTGAAGTGACTCCGGTTCCTGAAGATCACCGCATTGCAGTAAAAGAAGGCGACGTTCTCGATCTGGGAACCCGTAAACTGTCTTTTGTTACAGCACCTATGGTGCACTGGCCTGAGGTCATCGTGACTTACGATGACAAAGACAAAATTCTCTTCGCAGCTGATGCGTTCGGAAAATTCGGAACCCGCGATGCCGAAGAGCCATGGGATGATGAAGCAAGACGCTATTTCATCAACATCGTCGGCAAATACGGAAACCAGGTACAGACTCTGCTCAAAAAAGCTGCCGGTCTCGACATTCAGACCATTGCAGCTCTGCACGGACCGCTGCTGACAGAAAACCTCGGCCATTACATCAGGCTGTACGATACATGGTCGAAATATGAGCCGGAAACGGATGAAATCCTGATCCTTGTTGCTTCCATCCATGGTCATACCAACGTAGTTGCAGACAAGATGAAAGAAATCCTCGAAGCAAAAGGACAGAAAGTCCGTCTGCTCGATGTTACCCGTCAGGATATGCACGAAGCTGTTGCTCAGTGCTACCGCTGCGGCAAGATCGTTCTGATCGCCTGCTCGTACGATGCAGGTCTGTTCCCTCCAATGGAACGCGTTCTGCTGACTCTTTCCCACAAGAACTTCCAGAACCGCTCCATCGGTGTGATCCAGAACGGATCCTGGGCTCCAAGTGCTGCCAGAACCGTGAAATCGATCCTCGAAGGCTGCAAGAACCTGACCTGGGTTGATCCGGTTGTAACCATCACAACATCCCTGAAGGATAAAGACCTTCCGGCTATGGAAGAGCTGGCTGATCACCTGATCGAAGCTTAGTCAGAATCCTGAAGCAGAAACCCAGAAACAAAGAGATAAACATCAAATCCGCCGCAAAAAACGGCGGATTTTTCTGTGGATGACACGGGACGGGCGGACGATCTGTTTCAGGCAATGTGCGTGTAATCTGAGGCGTTTAGGACGATTCTAAATCCAGTAAACGTGAACAGAAATCTTCACAGATCAAACGGGATCAGCCTTTTTTACAGAGCAATAACTGCTCTGTATCTCAGATCTGCTGCTCTTTGGAAAACTGAAAAAGAGAAAAGCATCTGAATGATTGAAGAAAGAGATCCCGAAAAAGGAGTGTTCGATATGTCTGATGCAAAAATGACCTGGCTTGAACAGAAACTGGCCCAGAACGGCTTTACTCTTCATGATCTCAGCGTGCAGACCGGTCTTTCGATGGATGTACTGCAGAAGCTGAACCAGCAGGGAAAAGGCGACAGCGAAGAATGGAACATTGTCCTGGATGCGCTCAATCAGTATCCGGTTCTGTATGCACCCGATCCGCAGATTCTCTCCGATCTTTCTGAGAGGATTGAAGAAGAAGGCGGTGACGCTTCGTGTACGGTTTATTACGGCGTAAATCAGAGCGATCTGCTCTTTGTCCTCTGCCGTTTTGATGATGGAAGTCTGCATGGAGCAGATGTGGAAACAGATGATCTGCGCATGCTTCCGATGAGTCTTAATGATGCCCTTGAGCTGTTTACCGCTCAGAATTTTGCCATCGAAAACGCAAGCCTTACAGACCTTAAAGCGTAAGCTGCAATACCCGTTCTCTCTTTGATCGAGAGAAGCACAAAGCACACAAAAACCGGTCAGAAATCATAAAACTGACCGGTTTTCTCTGTATTTAAAGCTGTAAAACGATGCCGGTGATCGCACAGATGACAATCAGCGCAATCGGATGCATTTTCTTGAACATCAGGGTGATGCCGCCAAAGATGAGCATCAGACCTACAGTCATCCAGAAGGATGGCGTAATCGCAATCTGTCCGGAAGGGAACAGGACGCTGGCAAGAACACCGATAGCAGCACTGAAGATCAGCGCGCACGATGCCGGGCGCAGACCGTAGAAGGCGTTCTGGACGATCGGGTTGTTCTTATACGTTTTGAGCAGCTGCGCAATGACGCAGATGATGATGACACTTGGCAGCACCAGAGCAATGGTCGCCCAGATTCCGCCAAGAATATTGTTGCCTGTCGCCTGATAGCCGACGTAGGTCGCCATATTGACGCCGATCGGTCCGGGGGTGGATTCGGAAATCGCGATCATGTTGAGCAGATCCTGCTCGGTAAACCAGTGATAGCGTTCCATCATCTCGGTTAAAAATGGAATAGTCGCAAGACCTCCGCCTACCGAGAACAGGCCGGTTTTGAAAAACTCCAGAAACAGAGTCAGCCAGATATTCACTGTGCGTTCTCTCCTTTCTGTTCTTTGTTCTCATCGTTCTCTTTTAGCGATTTACTCTCTTCTGTATGTCCGGCTGCGTGTCCTGTGACATCTGCAGCGGGGGCTGAATTGCCTGGAAGATCCGCTTTGACTGAGACACTGTTAGAAGAATCCGCGCTCTGAGCAGTATCTGACGACGGTGATGTCTTGACAGAGGGATGAGTAGTTATGGTATCTTTCGTCTTGCTGTCTGCGAAGCAGCTCTTAATCACAATGCCGGCAACGGCTGCGAGAATAACGATCACCGTAGCAGACAGAATGCCGAAATACGAGCAGACCGCGAAAAGAACGAACAGTCCGACGCCCCAGTAATCCTTGATGCCGGAGCGGAACATGCTGATGAGCGCCTTGACGATCAGCACGCATACCGCGATACGGATGCCGGCAAGGGCATGCTGGACGATCGGTTCCTGTGCAAACGTGGTCATCAGCGAGGCGATGAGCAGGATAATGACGATCGACGGAAAGATCACGCCAAGCGTGGCAACGATCGCTCCGGGGACTTTTTTCTGCGAGTACCCGATGAACGTCGCGGTGTTGACCGCGATGATGCCCGGCGTACACTGCCCGATCGCAAAATAATCAATCAGCTCGTCGTTGGTCGCCCATTTCTTATGGTCGACAACTTCTTTTTCGAGCATGGGAAGCATGGCCAGCCCGCCTCCAAAGGTAAAGAGGCCGATTTTCGCGAAGGTTGTAAACAGATCCAGATAAATATTCATAACAGTTAACAGTTTGTCCTCCCTGTTTGTGTATTGTGGTCCGGAATGACTCTTTGCTGATGAATAGTATAGACTGAAAATGAGCGGACAGTTTGTGCAGGACCGTCTGACTGCCTGCTAACAGCCGCTCAGAGTGAGGTTAGAATGAAACGATTGAAAATGCTGCTTGGCTGTGCCGCAGCGGTAACGCTGACACTGCTGAGCGGATGCTCATCCGCCAGAAAGGCGGACAGCCTGAAAGTGGTCTCCTCGAAAACCTATGAACTCGGTGATGAAATCAGCCTGAATGCGGCTGATTATCTCCTTGATTCAGCACCTGAGGATGTCCTGGAACAGATCACGGTCGACTCAGATCTGAAAACCGATGAGAAATATGCCTATAACGGCTTTAAAGAAACCGTCACGGATGCTGGAAAAGACCAGCTGTCCATTGGATCGTATTCGCTGACTCTGAACTATCAGGGTGAGAAATACCCGGTGACGGTCATCGTCCGGGATACCGTAATGCCTGAATTCGTATCGCCCTCTGCGGTTGTTACCGTACCGGTTGGCGAAACGGACTTTGACTTTTCGAGAGTCTACCGTACGAGTGATAAAGACGAAGTGGAACTTCGCGTTGAAGGGGTTTACGACCTGAAAAAAGAGGGAACCTATCCGGTTACTCTGATTGCCACCGACAAATCCGGCAACACCAATTCCCTTGAAATTACGATCAATGTCGTCGGCAAGAATAAGCCGATCACTGCATCCGACCAGTTTGACGACGAGGTCGTTCCTTCGGAAGAAGAAGATTCCGAAGAACAGAGCAGCGAAGAATCGGTGCCCGAAGATAATGGTTCCAATGATACAGACACGCCGGAAGCCCCGGAAACGCCAAACCAGCCGTCAAAACCGTCGGCCTGCACGATTTCCTCTGCCCCAAGCGGAAGTGAAGTGTACTACAACTTCTCGGATCTGTATACAGCCGGTACGGCATGGAACCGCCAGTCTCCAAACAACTACTTCTATTACCTGGAAGGAACGGATGATTGCGGCAATAAAGTCTACTTCCTGACCAAGGGCGTTTCCGATACGCCGCTTACACCGCCAGCGGGTGATGGAACAGATACGGGTAATACAGACGGAACTGCCGGCCTGAACGCCGCACAGCCCTGAAACGGTCCTCAGCCGGCAAGGCTGAACCTGACCCCGGATCCGGATGTCCCTGCAGGGGATACAAATTCCAGCACGCCTTCTGACCTGCCTGATTCTTCATCGGGCATCGACGAATAAGAACGTGCATCGAAGAGACCTGAACTCAAACAGCCAGAACCTGAAGCATTTGCCTCAGCTCTGGCTGTTTTTTTATCGCCTGTATGCGCTGAACGCTTTGTTCGACAGGTTGGGACACAAAAAACGCTCCGGATACCCGGAGCGTAAGATCAGTCTTTGTGGATGTAAAACTTAATGCAGGCTGCAGCTGGTTTTATTCAACCCAGAATGCGTAGGCACTGGATACGGAATCGATGATGTCATCCGGGTTCGTCGGGGTCGGATCCGATCCGTCGAGCGGATTTTCAACGATCCAGTTTCCGTTTTCATCAACGCCGGTCAGAACCAGGTAAGACGGTGCTGTATCTTCATTAAGACCGATGACGACTTTGTCGTTGAGAGTCAGGGCTTCGTTGATCTGTGTGAAGTAAGGCATCAGTGGGTTCATCGAAACGCCGTAGGTCAGAGCTGCACCGGAGAAGATAGTGTCGTCTGCACGGATCGGTTCGGTATCGTAGCCGTATTCACGGGCGAATTCTGCAACTTTCAGCGGTGTAAGGCTTCCATCCTGAAGGATGTAAGAGAAGACTTCGGAAATAGCTGTCGGCAGCACGCCGGTTTCAACGAACAGGCCGTTTCCGTAAGGAACATAGGCCCAGCGGGTATCGTAAGTTTTCAGATTCTGGAAGTTATCTGTGGCGACTGTTGCGTTCTGATCGCCGGTGTCATTGACGTGCTCCGGATATGCAAGAACGAAATCCACCATCGCAGGGCCGCTTGCTGCTTTGTTGATGATGGCTGCCGGATAGTTCGACAGGTTGGAGAAGAAGTCTTTGAACTTGGTGACACGTTCTGGTTGAGCGAGAACTTCCGTAATACCGGCCAGTTCTCCTTCGGCTGCGACATCGCCCTGGGCAGCAGCTTCAGCGAGGTCCAGACGGGAACGGTCATAAGCTTCAATTGCAGCGGTTTTGAGCGTATTCATTGCGGCTTCGTCAACACCTTCAGGCGTAACGGCAGAATTGATGAAATCGGTATAGTTGGTGTACGCCTCATTCTCAAGGGTCTGCAGCTGAGCAGCAGCTGTGCGCGTGGATGTACCGCCTTTCTTGTTGAGGTAGAGAACGCCTAAACATGAAGCAGCCGCAACAGCGAGAATCAGAATAAGAGTTGGAATAACCAGACTCTTCTTTTTCTTATGGCTGCTGACCGAACGGACGCTTCGGCTTTTTGGTGAAGAAGACAGAATATCCTCATCAAACAGGTCTTCAGAACGGTTCGGGTTCTGATCGCGCATCGCGCGGGTATTTTTAGTCTGACTGTTTTTCATGGGAACATTTTAGCATAGGGCCATCAGGGCCGACCGGCCGATTTTGTTAAAAAGCCAGTCAAAGCAAGCATAGTAAAAAAATCTTCCTGTAAATCTGGCACAGAATACCTGTAAATCTGGCACAGAATATCTGCTGATCATGCCCCTCACGCTAAGAAAATGGTTTTCTGGCGAAAGAACGAAAAGCAGACAGGAATTCCGTATTGATTTGAAAAATCACGAAGAAAAGACAAAATCTTGGCAGACACGTGGAAAAACTGTGTTTCAAACGTGTGATTGCTCCCGGGCAGCCAGACGGATCAGCCAGCTGCGGATTTTCTTCGCTAAGCCGGCAGAAAGAGCAGGGCAGAACGCCTTTATTTTTCGTTGATTCAGAAAAGGAAATAGCTAGAATAGTAAAGATCATGAATGAAAAGATTCAAAACGGACCGCAGGCAGCCGCTGACGGTTCGAAGTCCCGGACAGATCTGAATACATCATCTGCACCCTCATCGTCTTCCGCTCTTGAGCGGCTAAAAAAGGGTGCGCCTTTGCCGCGCCCAAGCGGCCGTGATGCAATTCAGGCCGATCTGAAAGCGTCCCGGAAAGAAACCAGTGAACAGACCAGTGACCGGGAGAAAGAGCTTTTCGCCATGGATCCCAGACTGGAACAGACCAGACAGGACAAAAACGGCTCTGCCTCCACGCAATGTGAATCACGCAGCAGCCGTTTATCCAGTCAGCCAAAAAGTGCCGGAAAAATGACGGCTGCACAGTCTGCCCAGCGAAAAACAGCATCTTCTTCACAGACCGCACCCGGACGTCCGGACGCCAAAACAAAGCGCAGACATCCGATCCTGCGCCGGTTTGTGACTGGTGTGGTTGCAGTAGTTGCTGGGTTTGCGGCAGGCGGATGGCTGTATATGCAGTTTCCGCATCCGGCTTATGCGGATGGACAGCTGAGCGAAGAGGAGATTGAAGCCATGGTGCGGCAGCGGATGATGAACCAGACCTCCAAAGGACTGGACCGCATCCCAGTATTTGCGCATCGCGGCTTTGTCGAAGACAGCCTGGACAACACGTTTGCTTCCTTTGATTTGGCGCTGCTTTCGGGATGTCCGCAGATCGAGCTTGATGTGCGCTGTTCATCGGATGGCGTTCTGTACGTCTGTCATGATGACACGCTTAAAGCGGTTGCTGATCTGGACTGGAAGGTCAAAGAGCATACGAGTGAAGAACTCGATGGCGTCATTCTTAAAAACGGCGAGAAACTGCACCGGCTCAGTGAAGTCATTGGCCGCTACCGGGATCAGCTGATCTACCTGATTGAATTTAAGGATGAGCTTTCAGATCCAAAGCCGTTCCTTGATGTCGTTGAAGCCTGGCCGCAGTACACCTCAACGATGCAGATTCAGTCGTTCTACCCCGAGACGCTGGAAAGCATTCATAAAACGCTTCCGAATCTGTTCGTGCAGCTGCTGATCCAGGATTACAAAGTGGTTGATGATGCAATGACCTGGCCATGGCTCGATTCGCTTGCCCTCTCAGACAAGCTGATCTCCGAAGACCGTATTCATGCCATTCATGAAGCCGGCAAGGAAGTCTGGCTGTGGACCATAGATGATCCGGAAGCCATTCACCGCTACCTGTCATGGGGTGCGGACGGTGTGATCACCGACCTGGATTCAGCCGTAACCATTTATAAAGAAATGGCTTCAGGCCAGCTTCAGTAAAAAGATTCTGATACACTCGGTTTTTCTCCGGCATTGCGCTTTCATTTCGAAAGAAAACTGCGCAATGCAAGGCAAATTCCGCAGGGTTCCCTATAGAGGTTCATGGCGCAGACCGGCGTAAAAAAAACGGCAAATCACTGACTGAACAGACAGAACAAACGAAAATAAAAGAGAATGCGGGCAGGCATAAATCTGCTGCCTGCCGGAAACAAAAAGCCGCTTTCGAAAAACGGCTGAAATGGTTCAGGCATATTCGATCATGAAAACTGGAATGCTATACTGTTTGACGCACCTCACAAGACATGAAAGAATGAACCGGTTTGAGACCTCTGTTCAAAAGGGGAAAGCCGGAAAAACAAACGGGCTTGAGCTATAATAAAGAGCAGAGCGAAGGAGTGACTAGATGGCGAAAAAAAGTATTTACGCGTCTGTGGAAATCGCTGACCGGGAAGTCCGCCTGGTCGTCGTAGAAATCTTCAACAACCGCAGCAACGTGCTTCGCACGGAGCGGGCGGCGCATACCGGAATTGCGAACGGAAAAATCACGGACGAAAAATCGATTGTCGAAGCCATCGAACAGTGCGTCAGCCTGGCGCAGGAAGCGCTTGGCTACCACATCGAAAGTGTCCTGCTCGCCATTCCGGCACGGGATCTGAAGACAGTCCGTACGGATGTACACATTGAAATCGAAGACGGAACGCATACAGTCCGGCGTTTCCATATTCAGCAGGGACTGAAGAGTGCAATGGAAAGCGTCCGCTATGACGACCTTATTCTTGTCAACGCGGACCGGATCGTTTATTCCATTAACGGAGAAGTCATGGATACCATGCCGCTTGGCTTTGATACCACAGATTTTGACATGGAAGTCGATCTTCTGTTTGCAAACAGGGAACTGGTGTTCTCATGGACCCGCGCAGTAGAAAAAGCCGGTCTGAAAGTTCTTGATATTGCGGTGGATCTGTATGCCGCATCCAAGGAAACCGGATCGCTGCTGCAGTCGGCTGATGCACCGGTCATCCTGATCGATCTTGAAGCTGACCATACATCGCTGGCACTGCTCAGCGACAACAAAATGGCATTCGGTGCGATTCTCGATCAGGGATTCCGCAGCTTTACCGCATCGCTCGAACAGGCTTATTCCCTGTCTGAAGCCACTGCGTGGCGTCTGCTTGAAAACCTGTTCTCAAGCAGCGAAGACAAGGCTGACGATTCCATTGTGTATATCGAACAGCAGGAAGGACGGCGTGTGGAACTGACCGCCCGCCAGCTTGCCAATGCGGTTCTGCCGATCATCCGCTCCTGGATTGCCGAGATTAATGGAGCCAGCGCCCCGATTCTTTCCAAAACCCGGGCGCGCTATCTGATCACCGGAGAAGGTTCCGCCATTCCGGCGCTCTCCGGAATGACCGCGCTGTTCAATGCGCCGGCTGACCTGTATACGGTCACCAGCATCGGTGCACGCAACGGCGCCTTTGCGACCTGCCTTGGTCTTGCCTATGTCTATGAAGACGCAAGCGCCATTTCAGGCAAGGATCGCATCTCGGTCAACAGCAACGAGCTTGAAGAGTCGATTGAATCCATCTCCCGCTTCACCAAAAATGAAGAGGGCGGATTTACCAAGAAGCTCAAGCGGGTTATGCTGACCAGCAAGCACTGAAAACAGTGAACTAAACCAGAAAACGAAATCCGCAAGTACAAGTACAGAAAGCAAAAAAGAATACAAGCTAACCAGGAGGATAAACAGATGCCAGAACTGAATCAGGAAGCGAATATTAAAGTCATCGGCGTAGGCGGCGGAGGAAGCAATGCTGTCAACCGCATGGTCATGGACGGCCTGCAGGGCGTTGATTTCATCATTGCCAATACCGATGTTCAGGTTATGAAAAGCTCGCCTGTTCCAAACAAAATCGTTTTAGGATCAGACGCAACCAAAGGCCTTGGTGCCGGAGGAAATCCAGAAGTCGGCCGCAAAGCCGCTGAGGAAAGCGAAGGTGAACTGCGCGAAGCAATCAAAGGCGCAGACATGGTCTTCATTACAGCCGGCATGGGCGGCGGAACCGGAACCGGTGCTGCACCGCTGGTTGCCAAACTTGCAAAAGAAGAAGGCGCACTCACAATCGCTGTTGTTACCCGTCCGTTCACATTTGAAGGAAAACGCCGCGGTGCCAACGCTGAGCAGGGCATTGATGAACTGAAAAAATATGTCGATTCTCTGATTGTTGTTTCCAACGACAACCTGCTCGACGTCATCGGACGCAAACCGATCGAAGAAGCATTCCAGGCAGCTGACAACGTACTCCGTCAGGGTGTTCAGACCATTTCCGATCTGATTGCCGTACCTGCTCTTGTAAACCTCGACTTTGCTGATGTCCGTTCCGTCATGGCCAACCAGGGGCGTGCTCTGATCGGTATCGGTATGGCTGACGGCGAAGACAAAGCCATCACTGCAGCAGAAAAAGCAATCCAGTCTCCTCTGCTTGAGTCCGACATTGCCGGTGCTAAATCCGCGATCATCAACGTTACTGGAGGTGACAAAGTTTCTCTGTATGACGCTCAGAACGCAGTTGCAGTCGTTCAGGATGCAGCTGGCGGCGACATTGACACCATCTTCGGTATCGCGATTAACGAACAGCTCGGCGATGCAATCATCGTTACTGTTATCGCAACCGGTTTTGAAGATGAGCAGCCTGCTTCCCGCAAAGGCAATGCAAAAGCTAAAACCGTTAAGAAAGCAGACAGCAATACAACCGTATCTTCGCTCTACACCCAGCCGAAAGTATCCGCTGCCCGTGCATCGGTAAGCACTTCCGTCCAGGAAAACGAAGACGATTCCATCCCTAACTTCTTCTTCAACCGCTAAGCCAGACGACCGATTCAGCTGACCGGTTCTGTAATGACAGAATCCGGCAGCTCCCGAGTCTGAGCAAAGCAGAACAATAAACACTCAGGCCGCAGGTTTTCTTCATGAAGACCTGCGGCTTTTTTAGCTGTATCCATATAAAGTCGTACATATATCATACATAAATATGGTTAAAGCGCGTGTTTACTCTGGGTGCAATGTTGATAGATCAGCTTCAGTGATCATCCTGCATTACTGTCAGATACTTTGTGATTTTTGTATAAAGTGTCTGAATATGCAGAAAATAAAACTCAGAATGAAAAGTTCAATTTTCGTACGGATAAACTTTGTATACAATAGGTTTACTTGTTCGCACCTGGAAACCGGAAAAACAGGAAAACAGGTGCAGAAAGAAACAGAATAAGAAGTTTAAGAGAAGAACAGGAAAGGGAGATTAACATGTTCAGAAAAAGTTCAGCCGCTCTGCTGGCAGCAGTGCTTCTGCTTGGCGGATGCAGCTCAGCTGCACCCAAAAAGGCTGCAGACAGTGCAGTGAGCAGTGAAGTGAAAATGGTGTCGACGATCTGCAAAGGCGAAGAGGGTCAGGAGACAATGACGGTTTACATGGAAGCTCCAGGTGAAGATGAAGTCGTAACAAACATGAGTATCACGGTTTCCATCAACACAGTGGAAGATGATGACGTAGATCCTCAGGAAATGATCGATACTGTCGGTGAGGAACTTAAGACGCAGATTGCGGAAGGCCTTGGTGCAGAAGCAGAAAATGTAACCTTTGAAGTCGAGGGTGATATCCTCAATGTCCTCATTTCGATTCCGGAACCGAAAGATTTCATGCAGAGCCTTCTGGGTGAAGAAGTTACAGACGAGGATCTGATTTTTAAAAACGCGAAAAAAGATCTCGCCGCAGCTTTCACCTGCGAATAATCCAGCTGACTGGCGGATCAGAAAACACAGTCCGCAAAAAAACATGAGAAGAATTCCGAGCCATTTCTGTCCACAGGGCGGAGATGGCTTTTTTGATGAACCTCGTTGTACTCATCAGCAGAAAGCATACCAGGGAAAAAGAGGGGAGAGCAGAGCGCCTGGGACGGGCTGATGCAGGAAAGAAAAGTTTGTGATATTTTGTGATTTAGTCGGCCGGCGGGGGAAGAAAGCGTTTTTGAAAATGTATTTTCTGTGGTTTTATACTCAACATATTGAATTATAATCATCACAAAATTAAATTCTTCCGATGAATCTTTCTGTTTTTGTTCTCTGGCATGACTCTTCAGACATGAAAATCGCCTTTGCTTAAGGCCGATTGATTTTATTTGCACTCTTCTTTATCATTATGCTGAATTTGGAGGATTCTAAAATGTCTGCACCAAGCAGTAAGCCGCAGGGTCAGCTCCGCAGAACGCAGAGAAATGCTGACCTGTACGGACCGGACACTTCACGTTCGAGACAGTCCGCACGACAGACGGCTAGATCGCAGTCAAGATCCCGCGCGCAGTATGACGAAGAGATCTGGCTGGATGAAGATAGTCTGCGGGACTCAAAACCTCAGAGACCACCGCAGAAAAGAAAAAGCGCGCCCTCAAAAAAGAGCCGCCGCAAAAAGCGCAGACCGGGAATCCTGGCCTGGATCATCAGCCTGATCATGCTTGCTGCCGGCGGATATCTGATCTTTGAACTGATCCGGCTTGATATTCTGCCGATGATGTACCTGATTATTCTTGCCGGAGCTGTGCTGATCATTTCGATTCTGCTCGTATTTATCTGGCTCTTTAAAACCCGCCGCACGTTTGCCAAAAGCGTCTGTGCAATTCTGACGATTTCCCTCGGTACGGTGTATGCTGCAGGCGGATACTATGTCAAAGCGACAGAAACGATGTTTGACGATATCACCACGCTGGCTAACAGTACGGCCAACGTCTTTACCGTCTATTCCCTTAAAGGCAACAACCTGTACGCACCAAAAGACATCAAATCTGACATGATTGTCGGTATCATTCCGACTCTCGACCAGAACGGAACGCAGGCAGCTCTCGACCAGCTGCGAAGCAAAGGAGCAAATTTCCAGACGGAAACCTTTACCGCTCTGACTTCCATGGTTGATGCGCTGTATGACAACGAAGTTCAGGCCATTGTATTCCCTGAAAACTACCATTACCAGATTTACGAAATTGCCAACGACGAAAACCGGTACAACGCTCTGACGACGTTCAGCAATGTTACAGATACCTATATGTATTACACGCAGCGCGATCCATCGATGCTCAATCCCTCAGATCCGGTTGCCAATGTCATGACCGACCCGTTTGCGGTCCTGATTTCCGGAAACGACAGCTACGGCTCGATTGATTCGGTGGCCCGTTCGGACGTCAACATGATCATCGTCGTCAACCCGAAGACGGCACAGATCCTGACGGTTTCCATTCCGCGTGATGCCTATGTGCCGATTTCCTGCAGAAAAGATACAACGGCCTGCACGGATTTTGCAGGTGTCTCTGACAAGCTGACCCATACAGGTATTCTTGGCGTCGGCGTAACAGAGAGTACGATTGAAGATCTGCTCGACAGCAAGATCAACTACTATGTCCGTGTAAACTTTTCCTCTCTGATCAACCTCGTTGATGCCGTCGGCGGCATTGATGTCGATGTACCGGAAGGACAGGAAGTTGAAACGTTCTATGCCAACGGCGAACCCGGCGTTCATGCCGGCATGAACCACCTTGAAGGCGAGCGCGCGCTTGCGTTTGCCCGCGAGCGTCATGCGTATGTAAATGGCGATCTGCAGCGCATTCAGAACCAGTCCATGGTTATGCGTGCTCTGATTCAGAAATGCATGTCTCCGTCCATGTTCGTCAATTACCCCAAAGTCGTTAAAGCGGTATCGACCGCAATTGATACCAACTTCTCTGCTAACGAGCTTAAATCGCTTGTTACGCTTGAGATTGCCCGCCGTCCGGCCTGGACTATCCAGTCGTATGCGCTGATCGGCAATCCGGTTTACCAGTACAGCCCGCTGCTTGGCACGCAGGCTTCGGTTACCGAACTGCTTCCTTCTTCAATCGAATACGCAAGACGTCTGATTGAACAGGTTGAAGCCGGTCAGACTGTAACGGTTGATCCCAATGGAGCCGACGACTACTACGAAATGAATCTGCAGGACAGCCAGTCGCAGGAGTCGATACAGACTGACATCTACGGCAATCCGATTACCGGCCAGACACAGCAGTACGATATGTACGGCAATCCAATCACGGATCAGAACCAGCAGTATGATGCATACGGAAACCCCATCGGCGGCCAGAGTCAGCAGTATGGAACGAACACCGATCCATCAGCTCAGTATGATGCCTATGGCAATCCGATTACGGATCAGAATCAGCAGTACGATATGTACGGCAATCCCATCGATCCTTACGACTACTGATTGATGACCACTGATCTGTTCTTCTGACAGACCGATTCTGTTTCTTTTCATTACCGATTTAACACCGATTCAACGACCGCCTGTGACATTCCCCTGCCGCAGGCGGTTTTCTCTATCCGCAAAAAAAATGGCTATAATGTGACTTGTATGAAATTTCAACTCACGAGCCGATCGCTTTCTTCAAAGCTGAAATACTTTATCTGGATCCTGCTGTTCTTTCTGATCAGTCTGCTGACCGGGATTTTTGTATACTCCGGCGGGTTTGCGGGACTTGGAAAATGAAGACGCCAAAGACCGCGTTGCTGTGCATCAGCGATACCTACCTGCCAAGAGCCCGCATGCTTGCATCGTTCTATAGCTCCAGCGGAGACGAAACCCGGATTTACACGCCGGATTTTTCTCATAAGAGCAAATCCGCGATCACTGAGAGGGAAGAAGGAGTCGTTTATCTGCATCACAGACCCTATACATCCAATCTCTCCTGGCAGAGGCTGCTTGGGCATATGGAATTTGCCCGTCTTGTCCGCAGAGAACTGGAAGAGTGGGAACCGGATCGGATTCATTGCCTTGTTCCGGCAAACTCTCTGGCATCCCAGAGTGCTGACTACAAGAAAAGTCATCCGCAGACAGAACTGATTCTGGATATCAACGATCTCTGGCCGGAGTCGCTTCCGATGGGCTGGGCGGTGCATACGCCTCCAGCCTGGTACTGGAAAAGCCTTCGGACCCGTTCGCTTGACGTGGCAGACCGGATTTTTACCGAATGCCAGCTGTTCGCAGATGAAATCAAAAAACAGAGCGGCAGAGAATCCACAGTCCTTTACTGGTCTGCAAGTACAGATAGCACACCGCATCCATCCAGTCCGGATCCGGAGTTTCTGGATCTCTGTTATCTGGGATTTGTAAACAACATCATCGATCTTGATGCACTTGAAGACCTGTTTGAACGGCTTGCCAGGATCCGTCCTGTACGCCTGCATCTGATTGCTCAGGGTGCCCGCGTTCAGGAAATGGCGGACCGTTTAGGCAGGCATGCAACGATCGTCGATCATGGAACCATCTATGATCCGGCCAAACGTCAGCAGATCTTTGATGTCTGTTCCTTTGGACTGAACATTATGAAAAAAGGCGTCCAGGCCGGCCTTTCCATGAAAACGCTCGATTATCTGCAGGGCGCACTGCCGGTCATTAACTCTCTTGCCGGCGATGTCTGGCAATGGATTGAACAGGATGGCTGCGGTATCAACTACGACCGGAATGATCCGCAGAAAACTGCTGAAGCTGTTGCCAATATGAATCCCAAACAGCTGATGGAAGCCAAAGGGAAAGCCCGCGCGGTCTATGAGCGCTATCTTTCACCCGATGCTTTCTATGCGGTTCTTGAACAGACGATTCAAAAATAAGCCCGTCTATTACAAACCGATCTGCAGCAGCCTGAACTGTCGGGCTGCTTTTCTGCAGGCGGCTGTCTGAATTGAAACGGACACAGGAAAAGGGCATGATTTGTGAATACACAAAGCGCCAGCCCGGGCGCAGGGAGGCAGAATGATGTCGAAAAATGAAACCATGGCTCTTGCTATGACAACTTATAATGCCGGCGCCTACCTGGATGAACAGTTGGATTCATTAAGGCTGCAGAACGTTCCCTTTGATGAGGTTGTCATTGTTGATGACTGTTCGACAGACGGAACCCCCCAGCGGGTTGAAGAGTATATCCGCAAATATGATCTGAAGACATGGAAACTGTACAGGCATGAGAAAAATGAAGGATTCATCAGCGCATTCCGGGATGCTCTGTCATACTGTGACAAAGAGCTGATCTTCCTGTGTGACCAGGATGATGTCTGGTATCCGGAAAAAACGGAAACAATCGGCGAAGTTTTTGCCCGTCATCCGGAACTGCAAGTGCTCGCAACATCTTTTGATCTGATTGATGAAAATGGCGAGCGGATTGCCGACAAGCCGATGGCCAAGCGGATGAATCACAACCTGATCCGCCGACCGCTTGAACCAGGTGCTTTTTCCTGGCTTTCGTTTGACGATGTCATTGGATACAATGTTTCCCCGGGATGCACGCTGGCACTGCGCCGATCGCTGAGAAATCAGTATCTGACGACTCCGCCGGATATGACCCTGCCCCATGACTGGGCAATGTGCGTGATTGCCGGTGTGGGAAACGGACTTGGCTATCTGGATATGCCGCTGATGGGCTATCGCCAGCATTCTTCAAATACGCTTGGACTCAAACGGCGCAGTACGTATGAAGAACGGGTTAAAGCAGCCAGGATCGATGCAAGACAGAAAGATGCCATCGCCGTTCTGGCCCGCTCGTTTAACGCCCCGGCACCAAGCATTCGAAAAGCAGAAGATGTCGCACAGTTCTTTGCCCAGCGAGCTGAAGCGCTTGAAGAGCGCTCCATCTTTGAACTGACGTCGCTGCTTGTCTCTTCAACCGGCTCCGGCTTCCGTCTGACCATCGGCATGGATATCCGGACTGTTATGGCGTATAAAGGCGGCTCTGCAAAGAAAGATGAGCCTTCCCAGACGAATGCTGCAGAAATGCAGGCAAAAGCGGCTGAAAAGGCAGAAGATAAAACAGAAAGTTCGATTCCGGATCAAGAATCGAAATAAGAACCAGAACAAGAAAGAATAAGACAGAATAAGAATGATAAAAAGCCGGAAAATGCAGGGCTCGAACAGAAGCCTGTCCGGAAGATTCCATTCGAAAATATATTCAAGAACTGCAATAGAAAGTGGACAGGGAAGCGGCATGGCCGCCTTTCTCTGACAGAATGAGGAAAGAACATGCCAGAGAAACTTCCCGTTTCCGTTGTTCTCGCAGCGTATCGAGGCGAGAAATATATTGCTGAGCAGATCGAGAGCATCATCTGCCAGCTGCAGAGTGAAGACGAACTGCTGATCAGTTCCGATTCAAGAGATGACCACACCCTGCAGATTGCCCTGCTGTATCGCAAGGCGAATCCGAAGCTGAACATCCGGCTCTTTTTCGGTCCGGGTCAGGGCGTCGTTCGAAACTTTGAATTCCTGCTTGAAAAAGCCGTGAATCCGATCGTGATTCTGAGCGACCAGGATGATATCTGGAACCGCAACAAAGTCGAAGTGATCCGCAAAGCCTTTGAAAATCCAAGAGTCATGGCAGTTGTCCATGATGCTGCGATTGTCGATGAAAACTGGGCGATTCTCGAACCGTCCTATTATCAGTTCCACGGCTCGCGTCCAGGCTATCTGCAGAATATCCTTCGCAATTCGCTGATCGGCTGCTGCATGGCCGTACGCAAGGAAGTCGTTGAAGCGGCTCTTCCGTTTCCGGAAATCCCGATGCATGACCAGTATCTCGGTCTTGCCGCATACAGAATGGGCGAAGTCCTGTTTTTAAAAGACTGTCTGATTGAGTACCGCCGTCATGCGGCAGCCAGTACGGATCTTGTCTCGCAAGCATCTGTTTTCCAGCAGCTCGCTTGGAGAAAGCAGATCATCAAAGCCATGCGCGATCTGCATGTTCCCTCACGCGTCACTGAGCCTTCGACTCCAGCTGAACAGAACAGCGAAGAAGGCAAAAGAGTAGAAGCTGCCGCTGCAGATCACGCTGAAGAAAACAGGGAAGAACAGAACGGGCAGGCACAGCCCAGCGAGCCTGTCGAATCAGAAGCGGCAAAAGAAACAGAGAAATAAGCAGCTCCATTTCCCCGGACAGCATGAGTATTTCTTTACCAGAAAATAGAACAAATCCGGACAGTTGAGACGGCTAAGACCGTTACAATAGAAGAAGAAACTGTCCGTCGGGGCGGGAAGCAGAACAGATGCACTCCCGCCCCTTTTAACGGAATGTCGTGAAATCCTTTACATACGGGAAGTCCGCCTGTCTATGCTCTAATATTTTGTTTCTGGGGGATTTCCATATATGATAGTCACGACTGAAAAAAGGAGTGCGAATTCATGAAAGGCATTATTCTTGCCGGCGGATCCGGAACAAGACTTTATCCACTGACGAAAGTCACCAGCAAGCAGCTGCTGCCTGTGTTTGACAAACCGATGATTTATTATCCGATGTCCATCCTCATGGATGCAGGCATTCAGGATATTCTGATCATCTCTACACCGGAAGACACGCCGCGTTTTGAAGAGCTTTTAGGCGACGGATCCCAGTTCGGAATCCGGCTCTCCTATGCCGTTCAGCCCTCGCCGGACGGACTGGCACAGGCCTTCATCATCGGAGAAGACTTCATCGGAGATGATTCTGTTGCCATGATTCTCGGCGACAATATTTTCCATGGCCACGGCCTGACCAAGCGCCTGCGCGAAGCAGCGCGCAAAGAAAACGGTGCAACGGTATTCGGCTACTATGTCGAAGATCCGGAGCGCTTTGGTGTTGTCGAATTTGATGAAGACGGCAAGGCTGTATCTCTTGAAGAAAAGCCGGAGAACCCGAAATCCAACTATGCAGTCACCGGACTGTATTTCTACGACAACAAAGTCGTTGACTATGCCAAGCATCTTACCCCGTCGCCGCGCGGCGAACTGGAGATCACCGACCTCAACAAGATCTATCTGGATCATGGCGAACTGAATGTCACCCTGCTTGGGGACGGATTTACATGGCTTGACACCGGTACCCACGAATCGCTCGTGGATGCGACCAACTTTGTCAAGACGGTCGAAGAGCACCAGCACCGCAAGATCGGCTGTCTGGAAGAGATCGCGTATTCCCAGGGATGGATTACGACTGATCAGCTCCAAGAGACTTACGAAATCTATAAAAAGAACCAGTATGGCGCCTATCTGAAAAAACTGATGGACCGCAAGTATATCGATAAGAGACAGGCCCGCCTCGCACAGGATGCGAAGGAAGAACAGAAGTAAACAAGAAGGCAAAGAGGAGAACGGAACAGTTATGAAAGTGATTGAAACGGAAATTCCTGGCGTTCTGGTCATCGAAACCGACGTGTTCGGCGACCATCGCGGCTATTTTTCGGAAACTTACTCCAAACCCAAATACGAAAAAATGGGTATTACCTGTGAGTTTGTCCAGGACAACATGTCCTTTTCTGCACAGGAAGGAACCGTGCGCGGACTGCACTGGCAGAATCCGCCTTATACACAGGCAAAACTTGTCTCCTGCACGAAAGGTACGGTTATTGATGTTGCGGTAGATATCCGCAAAGGATCGCCGACCTACGGAAAATGGGTATCCTGCGAACTTTCCGCCGACAACCACCGTCAGTTCTTCATCCCGCAGGGCTTTGCCCACGGTTTCCTGACACTGACACCGGATGTCGAATTCCGCTATAAAGTCGACAATGTATACAACAAGGAAAGCGAAGGCGCAATCCGCTACGACGATCCGACTGTTGCAGTCGACTGGGGAAAACTTCTTGACGGAAGAGAAGCCATTCTCTCCGACAAAGACAAAATCGCTCCGGCTTTAGAAGAAGCCAACAACCACTTTGTCTACGAAGAACCCGCAAAGTAAAAAACGTTCGGATAAAAGCAACTGAACAGATACCCGCAATACAGAAATAACGAAATACCGAAACACAGAAATAAAGAATTACCTGCAATACCTGAGTATTAGAAACGGAAGGAACAACCAGAATGAAAATCCTCGTCACCGGAGGAGCCGGATTTATCGGTTCCAACTTTGTTGACTATATGGTGAACACATACCCGGAAGATGAAATCATCAACCTCGATGCGTTAACCTACGCAGGCAACCTCGAAAGCCTGAAATCGGTTGAAGACAAGCCGAACTACAGATTTGTCAAAGGCGATATCGCAGACCGCGACTTCATTTTCGACCTCTTCGAAAAAGAGCGCCCGGATATCGTTGTCAACTTTGCAGCAGAAAGCCACGTTGACCGTTCCATCGAAGATCCTGAAATCTTCGTAAAAACCAACGTACTTGGCACAACCACTCTTCTTGATGCAGCTGTCAAATACGGCGTTAAACGTTTCCACCAGGTTTCGACCGACGAAGTTTACGGCGACCTGCCTCTGGACCGTCCGGACCTGTTCTTTACAGAAGAAACTCCGCTGCATACCAGCTCCCCATATTCTTCTTCCAAAGCAGCAAGCGACCTGTTTGTTCAGGCTTACCACAGAACATTCGGTCTGCCGACAACGATTTCCCGCTGCTCCAACAACTACGGCCCTTATCAGTTCCCGGAAAAGCTCATCCCTCTGATGATTGCCCGTGCGCTTGATGACGAAAGTCTGCCTGTTTATGGCGATGGCGCAAATGTCCGTGACTGGCTGTATGTTCTCGATCACTGCAAAGCCATCGATCTGATTCTGCGCAAAGGCAAAGTCGGCGAAGTCTACAACATCGGCGGCCACAACGAACGCACCAACCTGCAGGTTGTCAAAGCCATCCTTAAAGCGCTCGACAAGCCTGAATCTCTGATTACCTACGTTACAGACCGCAAAGGTCATGACAGACGCTATGCCATCGATCCAGCCAAGATTGAAAACGAACTTGGATGGGTACCGGAAGAAAACTTCGAAACCGGCATCCAGAAAACGTTCCAGTGGTATCTCGACAATCAGGACTGGTGGAAAAACATTCTTTCCGGTGAGTACCAGAACTACTTCCAGAAAATGTACGTGGACAAAGGCCGCGTAGAAAACTAAGGAAGAAAAGCAGATCTGCAGCGAAAATCCGTGAAAATAAATGAACTCCAGGTGAAATAAGCTGTCATCTTTGGCGGTTTACGGCAAGTCTGTCCTCAACGCAGCCTGGTTCAGTCAGTTTTCATGTGGATTCGCGCCTGATCTTTTAATATTTTTAGCGGACGTCTGCCTGAATTGTGCAGATGAACGTAAAACCTTGCAGCGCATGCAGTTTTTCCATAAACTGCAGCGCTTTTTACAGGAGGAAACATGAAAATTCTTGTTACCGGAGCTGCCGGCCAGCTTGGACATGACATTATCGTTCAGGCCAAAGAGCGCGGCATGGATCCAGTCGGCGTAGACATTGCGGAAATGGATATTACCGATCCTGTGGCTGTGACAGAAGTCATCTCCAGAGGAAACTACGATGCAGTCATCCATTGCGCTGCATGGACAGCTGTTGATAAAGGTGAAGAGCCTGAACTGTTCGAGACCGTTGAAGCCATCAACGCTCTTGGCACCGCATATATCGCCAAAGTCTGCCGGGATCTTGATATTCCGCTGATGTATTTTTCGACTGACTACGTCTTTGACGGACAGGGAACCGAGCCATGGAAAACGGATGATGAAAAGAATCCGCTTAACGTCTATGGTCTGACCAAATCCGAAGGCGAAGACTATGTCTTCAAAAACCCGAAACATTTCGTTCTGCGCATTTCCTGGGTATTCGGCGCAAACGGCATCAACTTCATCAAGAAGATGCTCGAACTTGCCAAAACCCACGATACGCTTACGGTTGTTGACGACCAGATCGGTCTGCCGACATATACATGGGATCTTGCCCGTCTGAGCCTCGACATGATCGAAACCGATAAATACGGCACTTACCATGTTGCCAATACCGGCGATTTCATTTCCTGGTACGATTTCGCACGCGAAATCTTCCACCAGAGCGGAAAGAACGTCAAAGTCATTCCGGTTGGCAGCGATCAGTATCCAGCCAAAGCAAAGCGTCCGTCCAACTCGAGAATGGACCTTTCCAGCGTCGAAAAAGCCGGCTTCACACCACTTCCTGCATGGCAGGATGCGCTCAGCCGCTACCTCGAAACTCTTGAGAAATAGTTTTTCCAATTCTGAAAGATTGCCGGCAGGCATTCTGCTAATTTTCCAAGCAGAAGCCTGCCGGCTTTTCGTGTGGCGCAGCGATGAACCTGCAATAACAGCAGCTGGATCGCCGGCCAATAAAAAACGGACTGTACAGAATGGTCTGTACAGTCCGGACAAATCTAGCTGGATTTGCGCTTCCGGATCTTTTTTACGGCTTTCTGAAACAGCCGGCGGACAAAGCGAATCGCGGAATGGAACGGGTGGAACGAATCGGAAATCATGCCGGTCCGTTCGATAAAAAGCTCAACGCCAAACAGCAGGCCGAGAATCAGCACAATGCCGATTTTGCGGGAGTAGATGTAGACGAAGGCGCTCATGCCAAACAGGAAGGTGATTCCGCACATGATGATGACGGAGTTCGTCTGGCCAAAGCGGCGCAGCAGCTGATGATGAAGATGGGAACGGTCTGCCTGATCGACCGGAATGTTCTTGATCTTTCTTCGCAGAATAGCAGAGAAGGTATCGATGATCGGCAGAAACAAGGTCAGGATCGGCAGGCCAAGGGTAATCGTGGTCGACGATTTGAAGCCAAGCAGCGAGAACGATGCGACCATGCATCCAAGAAAGAGCGAACCGCAGTCTCCCATGAAGATGGAAGCCGGGTGTGCATTGTAGAGCAGGAAACCCAGAATGGCTCCGGAGAGCATCAGGGACAGAAGCACCATGTCTCCGCGACGGTCGACAATGGAAATGGCGCAGATGACAGACAGAACGACCAGAATCATTCCGCCGCAAAGGCCATCCAGACCGTCGAGCAGGTTGATCGCATTGGTAATGCCCACAACCCAGAGAATGGTAAACAGTGAACAGATGAAATTGGAACGGATGGCATAACCCAGAATATGCAGGGTATCCACCCTGACCCCGAAGTAAAGAAGGATCAAAGACGCCAGAACCTGAAGAACAAATTTCAGCTTGGCGGGGAGGTCGAGAAAGTCATCTGTCAGTCCGATAAAGAACATGGCTGAACTTGCCAGGTAAATACCGGTAATGGAACGGTCGGCTTTGGACATCACCATCAGTGCGACGGAGAAAGCCACATAGATGGCAATTCCTCCGATCCGGGAAATCCGGCCGTGATGAATGGTACGGTTGTTAATTTTTGCCCACGCATTGGAGGGATAGGACAGCCGCTTGACTGCTGGAATCAGCGCGGCTGAGATCAGAAACGGCGTAAGAATCGCCAGAACAGTGGTCATACAGCCCCCTTTCAGTGACGTGCCAAAGCCATTATAGACAATCCTGAACGGATTTGGATGAGGAAAGAAAACAGGCAGGCTCAGACCTTTTTAAACCTGGTGCCTGCAGAACGCCTGCTTACAGGCTGCACCATCAGAAAGGTACAGAATCCAGCGGACGAAACAGCTCAGAAGAGAAAGTCAGAACGATGAAGCGCAGGACGCTTCCGGGGAAATCTTTCATTTTAAAGAGATTGCCCTGTGATCTACTGAACGCCTGTTCTTTCGCTTATAATGTCTGCATTGCCCGCCTGGCTTTCCTTTTTCTTTTCCTGCTTTTTATTTTTCCAGTCAGGCTGCAAAAGCCTGTGTCTAAAGAAATGCGGCAGTCAGGCGATACACAAGAGAATACTGAACAGAACACGATAGCTCTGAAAAATACGATCTGAAACAGAGAACAGAGAAAAATTCGACTGATGCAGGAGGGAGGAGTGAAATCATGAATAAAATGCTTCTTATTTATAATCCGGTCGCCGGAGACATGCGCATTCAGAGTGCGCTGAGCGATCTGGTCAATTTCTTTACCGGCGAGGGCTTTCTGGTCACTGTCTATCCGACTCAGGCATCCGGTGATGCAAGACGCATCCTGGCTGATCTGCAGGAGCACTATGACCGGCTTGTTGTCTGCGGGGGAGACGGCATGCTTCATGAAGCGCTCAACGGCTGGATGGAAAGCAGGCAGAAGCCGCTGCTTGGCTACATTCCTGCCGGCACGGTCAATGATTTTGCCAGCTCGCATGAAATTCCGCGCAACATTCTCGATGCCGCAAAAATTGCTGCATCCAGGACATGGGCGCCGATTGATGTCGGCTGTTTTAATGATGAATACTTCTCCTATGTGGCAGCATTTGGCCTGGCGACATCAGTTTCCTATAAAACAAACCAGAATCGCAAAAACCGCTTAGGCTCTCTGGCGTATGTGATCGAGGCACTTTCTTCTGTTGACTTTGCACACTGGGAAAACAACTGCGAAACGATGCGCATTGAATGGGCGGATGGAACAATCGAGGGCGATTTCCTGTACGGCATGGTTTCCAATTCGCGCTATGTGGCTGGTTCCGACCTGTTTACGCGCAATCTGTTCGACTGGAGCGACGGACTGCTTGAGGGCGTCTTTATCCGCCGTCCGATGAATATTACGGAGCTTAACCAGATCATCGGCTGCATCCTGCGCTCAGATTTTGATCATCCGCTTGTCATTCAGGTCCAGTCGCCCTGGTTCTCCTTTGACGGTACGCAGACTGCATGGACGCTGGATGGCGAATTTGGAGGGACACATGACCGTGTTCTGGCAAAAGCCTGCCCGCATGCGCTCTCCATTACGCTCCCCCAGACGCATATTCAGGCAAAGCTCAGCGGCATAGAGTACGGCGAGCTGCCGGCAGAAGTGCTGGCTGAGCAGGAAAATCCAGTAAAAGAAGAAAAGGGGTCCGAATGAGCAGCGAAGAATACTTTCTCAATGAGCATCAGGTGCAGGCGGTAGAAACGACTGAAGGGTATGTGCGCGTTGTTGCCGGTGCAGGTTCGGGTAAAACCAGGACTCTTGCTATGCGCTTTGCCTATCTTTGCGAGATGGGCATTCTGCCGGAGAACATTCTCTCGATTACTTTTACCAATAAGGCAGCCGGCGAAATGCGCACCCGCATCCGTTCGCTGGTCAGGGATGAAGAAACCGGTACGATCAGTACCTTTCATTCGCTTTGCAGCATGATCCTGCGCGAAGAGAGCCACATCGTTAATTACCCGAAATCCTTTGTGGTTCTCGATAATTCAGACATCGATGACATTCTGCGTCAGGTCTATGAAGAAAACGGCCTGACTCTGCGGGATATGACGTTTTCTAAAGCCCGTGACATGATCGAAATTCAGAAGATTAAGAATCATCCTGAATATGTACAGGAGCTTGTCGATCTTTCGCCTGAGCAGCTCGCGAAAAAGTATGCCCAGTCCAGCGAAGTCGACGACATCATTTTCTATGGCTATCTGTGCTTTCAGAAGAAAAACTTCGGTCTGGACTATAACGATCTGATTCTGCTGACACTCAAGATTTTTAAGGAAAATCCGCAGACTGCCGAAAAGTGGCAGGACCGGTTTGAATACATCATGGTCGATGAGTTTCAGGATATTGACCCGCTGCAGTATGAACTGGTCGAAACGCTCGTCCAGGTCCATCACAACCTGTTTATCGTCGGCGACCCGGACCAGACGATTTACACATGGCGCGGGGCCAATGTGCGCTTCCTGCTCGATTTTGACCGCCGCTTTCCGGGCACACAGACCATTTTTCTCAATGAAAACTACCGTTCAACGCCGCAGATTCTCAACTGCGCCAATGAACTCATTTCTAAAAATAAAAACCGGATCGAAAAGTATCTGATTCCGGTGTGCGAATCGGGAGACGCTGTCCGTGCCGGTCATTTTGAAAGTCCGGAAAAAGAGGGCGGAGCGATTACGGCCCGCATTCATGAGCTGAGCGAGCAGGGATTCCGTTATAAAGATATGGCGGTTCTCTACCGGGCTCATTACCTTTCAAGGCCTGTAGAAGATGCGCTGATTGAAGCGCAGATTCCATATACGATCTGCTCGGGCGTCCCGTTTTTCTCCCGCGAGGAAATCAAGACAGCACTGGCGTACTGTCGGATGCTGCTGTATAAAAACGATCTCGACTTTCTGCGCACAATCAATATGCCGGCCCGCAATATCGGCAAGGGGCGGATTCAGTTTCTCAAGGAGTAGGCCGAAGAGCATTCACTGACTCTGTATCAGGCTCTGATTGAAAATCTGCATACGCCAAGATTCGAATCAACGCAGGCGGAAAGCTATGTCGAACTTGTTGAACATACCGCATGGCAGGCGCGCCTGATTACGCGGGTGCTGGATGAAGTGCTGCTCAAATCAGGCTATGAAAAAGAGCTGCGTCTGAAGGGAGCACAGGATCGTCTCGATAACCTGGCTGAGCTCAAGCAGGCTGCAGCAGAATATGAACTTTCGTGGGGTGAAGATACGACACTTGATCAGTGGCTGACCCATACCGCTCTGTTTTCAGCCGGCGATCAGAGCACAGCTGCAGACCGGGTACGGCTGATGACTGTCCATAATGCCAAAAGTCTTGAATTTGATGCGGTCTTTTTAATGGGACTCAATGAAGGCATTTTTCCTTCCAGACAGACGAAAACCATTCAGGCCATGGAAGAAGAACGACGCCTGGCTTTTGTCGGCGTAACCCGTGCGAAAAAAGAACTCTATTTAAGCGAGGCTGCCGGTCTGCTGCATTCCGGATCGATGCGGATGCCTTCCCGTTTTCTGTTCGATATCGGACTGGATAATGTCCTGTGGGAGCCGCCGATTCCAAAGAATCTGCAGGAAGCCGCCGGGCGGATGATCAAAATGAAAAGCGCATCGCTCAAAGGCCACCAGCTTGCAGAAGATGATCTGCAGGCCGGCGATCTGGTTGAACATGCAATTTTCGGACGCGGCGTCATTCTTGATCTGGATGCGGCAGCCGGAAAGATCACAGTTCAGTTTGATTCTCTGCAGACAAAGCGCGTTCTTTCCGCAAAAGCGCGCCTGAAAAAGATCGGATCGGATGCGATCAGCAGTATCCAGCATTAGCTGAAAGCTTTAACAGCCTGAAAATTTCGAAAGTATGTGTTTTCTGTCGAAGAGCAGGTTTACAATCCGCACAGGACTGAAAGAATCATCGTATACTTGAAAGCGGCATTTACCGGACTGTACACTTCGGATAAATTCGCAGAGAAAATACACACCGATGCTGAATCAGGCCCTCACGGCAGAATATGTCTGCTGCGGCCGGAATTCAGATCGCTGACAGAATATGACAGCAGATCCAGATCACAGATCCAGGGGATATAGAGGATAAGGGGATTGAAATGAAAGATCAGACAGCCAATGATGGCCGTATGAACAATGAACAGACTGCACCAGAAGAAAACAGCGCAGGCGTTTCTTCCGGACAGAATACAGAACAGAAGAAAAAGGAAGGACCCGGCAGACCGGTGAAAAAAGCAGTCACCGAAGGTGCAGAAATAACTTACAAAGCTGCACCTGACCGCCCAAGACGCGTTGCGCCTGAACGCCGCGCTGCTCCGGCTTCCTTCAGCACAAAGCCGGATTCTTCAGGTGAAGAACCATTAAGTCCAGCGCTGCTCGAGCGTGCGTGCAAAGAAGCACCCGTTTCCAGTACGCTTGGCGCCTCACCGCGCATGAGTGAACTGCTCGATCCGACTACACGCGAGCAGGCACAGAAAAAACTCGATGAAGTCCATGACCCTGCTTTCCGTCTGCGCAGACAGAGATTCCAGGGTCATACGCTTGGCGAAGATCAGCCAGATCTGCCGGCTGAAAAAACAGAGGCTGCAAAAGCTGCAGAAAAAGCGGGCAGTGCGAATGAATCAGTCAGTGATGAACCGGCAGCCCGCAAAGAAAACAGAAAAGAAAATAAAAAAGAGAACAGTCAGAAAGCAGAAGAAGCCGGATCTCTTAGCAGACAGGAGCGCCTGGAGCAGGAAATGTCTGAAGAGGATGACGAGATTCCATATCATTCGCTCAGTTTGGATGAAAAGAAAGAGCGCCATCATGCGTTCTGGAGCCGGATGGGCAAACGGTTTGTCCGTGTTGTCCTTTCCTGGCCGTTTGTATGCATTCTTGTCGTCCTTGGCTTTCTTGGATGGCTGCTGTACTCCATGCTTCAGCTTGGCCTGCTTAAAGCGTCCGTCGGTGCACTGGTCATCGGCATTACGCTTGCAGGTCTTGCCCTTGCCGGCTACTGGTTTTTCGAGACGCGCTCTCATATCTGGCGTGTGCCGGCAGTTATTCTGTGTATTGGCATGTGCATCAGTGCTGTGATGGGCGAACAGTATGTTTCATCGATTTCAAACGGAATTCTGTCCATCGCTTCAGATAATTCCGAATACACATCCAGCGGAGGCATCTTCGTTCCGGCGGATATTCCGCTTGCTTCCGTTCAGGCTCTTGAAAGTCAGACGATTGGTATCGTCAACGGCCGCAATGAAGAACTCAATCAGGCGGTCTTTGACGAGCTGCATAAGCAGGGCATCAATTTTAAAACACGCTCCTTTGACTCGCTTGGTCAGCTGTACCGTGCCGTACGCGGTCAGTCCGTGCGCGCAGCGGTTTTAAGCAGCGCCGATATCCGGGTTCTGCGTGAAACATCCGGCGATACCCAGGCCAATGCAGGCCTGGAAGACGGAGGCGTCTGGATCAACCGTTCGACCGGCGTACGGTCTACGCCAGCCGAGATTAACGTGGATGAAGATCCGTTTACGGTTCTGATCAGTGCAAGCCGTCAGACGCTTTCGCAGAGCGCCTATTCATCGACGCTCAATCTGCTTCTGACCGTCAATCCAAAAACAAATGATGTACTGGTCACTGTGATTCCGCGTGCACTGGCGGTTCCTTCGGCCTGCGATACGTCCTTTGGATGCCCGGCTGATCAGTCAACAGACCGTCTTGGTCTGTTCTCGCTGCGGCAGGTGCCGGCTCTTGCTCAGGTTGTTGAAAACGAATTCGGCGTGAAGGTCGACTTCCTCTGCCAGGTGGATGAGACAAGTCTTTCCCAGCTGTATGACCTGATTCCAGGTCTTTACGACGGGGCAGACATGCATTTCCTGCTTCCGGAAACGATCGGCCAGATTGATGAGAAGACCATTTCCGGACCGAAAGTCATGCAGATTATCGGTACGTTTGGAAGCTTCTCCGGCAGCGATTTTGATCAGGAACTCAATCAGCTCGTCATGCTCGATGAGCTGGCCAGAGCCGGAAGCGGCGTCAATTCAACCAATGTGATTGAAGTTTTCCGGATTCTTGATGAATCGCTTTCGACAACATTCGACGCTTCGCAGCTGACCGCCCTGATCCGCCGCTATGTGATTCTGCCTGAACCGGTTAATGTATACTACTCGACCATTTCCGGCGACTGGCAGCCGATCTACTCTCCGATTCTGACAGAGACAACCTACATGCTTGTTCCAAATCCGGATTCGCTTGAAAAAGCAAAAGCAGCCATTCAGGCTGTCCTGAATGGCCAGAAACCGGAGACCGACGGTATTGCCCAGGGGACATACAACCCGCCTGCTCCGGCGGAAGCTGCCCCGGAAGAAGAACAGGCATCGTCCGAGCAGTCAGAACAGTCAGAACAGTCTGATTCTGAATCCGAACAGCCTGCCGAAGAGGAACAGACGGATTCATATGCAGATCCTTATGGCGGAATGTATTACAATCCGTACTATGATCCCTATTA
>Strawberry_p1__coassemble_1841_pt1 | contig 30213 bp, 14 predicted proteins | sample Strawberry_p1__metabat2_high_PE_023 | metagenome-assembled genome bin Strawberry_p1
CGATCCTCTGCATGAAAAATTTACAGCAGTGCCTGCAGAGGAAACAGAACCGTTTGTTCTATTGTATCGGGCAGACGATTTGTGATCAATGCGACTTAAACCGGCAGGCGTTCTGTACAGGATTTAGCGCTTTTCGGGTTCGTAGGTGACCTGGATGCCCAGTGCGCTGTAGGTGTTGAGGTCTGTTTCGGACAGATCGCAGGTCAGATGAGCCTGTGCGCCTTTCAGACGGGGCAGCTGGTCGAGGGCTTTCTGTGCATCGGGGTTGGTCTTTGCGGAAAGCGAAAGAGCGATCAGTGTCTCGTAGGTATGCAGACGGGGGTTGATGGAGCCCATGAACGAAGTTTTCAGATTCTGAATCGGGCGGAATGCATCCGGTTCAATGAGCAGTTTGGCATCTTCAATGCCGGCCAGCTTCTTGATGGCGTTCATGACCAGTCCGGCACTTGGGCCCATGAAGGTGTTGTTTGCCGAACGGATCATTGTGCCGTCTTCAAGTTCCATGGCACCGCAGAATGTCTTACGTACAGCTTCATGTTCTCTGGCTGCCTTTACACAGAGACGGTCTTCCGGAGAAAGGCCGCACTGCTGCAGCAGCATTTCCTGTTTCTGCAGCTCTCCTGCACCGCATTCATCTTTGGCAAGGCGTGTGCGGCTGGCAAAGTAGCGGCGGATTATTTCCTGACCGGCTGCCTGCGAGACAGCTTCGTCATCATAAATGCAGAAACCGGCCATGTTTACGCCCATATCGGTGGGGGAGTTGTAGGGCGAGGTGCCGTAGATTTCTTCAAACATTTTTTTGAGGACCGGGAAAATCTCGATATCGCGGTTGTAGTTGACCGCAACTTTTCCGTAAGCCTCAAGATGATACGGGTCGATCATGTTTTTGTCATCCAGATCGGCAGTTGCTGCTTCATAAGCCAGGTTGACCGGGTGATTGAGGGCAATCGACCAGATCGGGAATGTTTCAAACTTGGCATAGCCGGCTTTTACGCCGCGTTGGTGTTCATGGTAAAGCTGGGACAGACAGGTTGCCATTTTTCCCGAACCAGGACCCGGTGCGGTAACAACGACGAGCTCGCGCTCGGTTTCGATGTAGTCGTTCTTGCCGAAGCCTTCTTTGGAAATGATTTTCTTCGTGTCCGTAGGATAGCCTTCAATATGATAGTGGTAGTAAACGCGGATATTTTTCTTGTGCAGCTGCCGTTTGAGCTTCTGCGCACTCTTCTGTCCGGCGTACTGCGTGATGACAACGGAGCTGACGAACAGCCCTGCTTTCTGGAATTCGCCGATCAGACGCAGAACATCCTGGTCATATGGAATCTGCAGGTCTTCGCGCATTTTTGCGGCATCGATATCCTTCGCGGAAATAGCGATGACGATTTCTGCTTTGTCCTTGAGTTCAAGAAGCATCTGCAGTTTGGAATCGGGCTGAAAGCCCGGAAGAACGCGGCTGGCATGGTAATCGTCAAACAGCTTGCCGCCAAATTCGAGATACAGTTTGCCGCCAAAAGAATCGATCCTCTTGCGGATCTGGTCTGACTGCATCTTCAGATATTTGTTATTGTCAAAACCCTGTTTCATGAGATCTCCCTTATTGCTTGTATTGCCTGTGATGGAACGGTGTACCTTTTTTGTTCTGTGTGTTTGCGGCAGAGACTGATCCAGTCTGGGCAGGACCTCTATGGGAGGATTTCCTGCTGCAGATATCGTCCGTCTGCCGTTTTTTTCTGTTCGATTGTATCATAGCAGGCCAGAAGTGATTCCCTGAGGCGGCAGCCATCTGCACTGTATGCCTTTTCTTCTTCACACCGATCCAACGGCAGCCCTTCCACTTTCTATGCATGTCTATGCGGAAAACGGAAGATCGCTGCCAGACTCCTTCTTGAACTTGCCCGCTAGCCTGTCACAATAAGAACAGTATGGTCACGGAAAAGAAAAAATATCCGCCTGTGCGAAAGGCGCTGAAAAAATATTATGGATACGATTCCTTCCGTCCTGGACAGCCTGAGCTGATTAAAGCGCTGCTCGATGGACGGGATGTTTTAGGAATCATGCCCACCGGAGCAGGGAAGTCTGTCTGTTATCAGATTCCTGCCATTTTCATGCCGGGCATTACGCTGGTGATCTCACCGCTGATCTCGCTGATGAAAGATCAGGTGGCTCAGCTCAACCAGGCCCGTATTCCAGCCGCCTTTTTAAACAGCTCGCTCTCTGCGGCACAGTATCGCAAAGCCCTGGCCTTTGCTGCGCAGAACCGCTACAAAATCATCTATGTTGCGCCTGAGCGACTGGCTACTCCGCAGTTTCTGGAGTTTGCCACAAAGGCTAATATTTCCATGATTGCGGTCGATGAAGCACATTGCGTTTCGCAATGGGGACAGAACTTCCGTCCACACTATCTTGATATCGCACAATTCGCCGCCGCTCTGCCCAAACGCCCGGTTATGGCAGCATTTACTGCCACCGCAACCGGTCCGGTCAAAAGCGACATCCTCAAGCTGCTCGACCTGCACGATCCAAAAATCCTGATCACCGGCTTTGACCGGCCGAATCTGTATTTTGCGGTGGAAGAGCCGGAGGACAAATTCAAAGCAGTCTGCGATTATCTTGAAAAGCATCCCGGTCAGTCGGGTATCATCTACTGTCTGACCCGGGCAGATACGGAAGAAGTTGCCCAGATGCTCTGCGATGCCGGTTTTCCCTGCAAGGCGTATCATGCCGGAGTTCCGATTGAGGAACGCTCAGCCATTCAGGATGACTTCCAGTTTGACCGTATTCCGCTGATCGCAGCGACCTGTGCCTTTGGCATGGGCATCGACAAGTCCAATGTCCGCTTTGTTCTTCATTACTCCATGCCCGGTTCGCTTGAAGCCTACTATCAGGAAGCCGGACGTGCCGGACGCGATGGCGCACCGGCAGAATGCATCCTGTTTCATGGACCGGAAGACTACCAGATCAACAAATTTCTGATCGAGCGTTCGAATAAAGACTCGCCCGACCAGCTGACCCGTGACCTGTCCAGACTCCACCGCATGTATGACTACTGCCATACGGATTTCTGCCTGCGCTCCTTTATTCTTGAATATTTCAACGAACCGACCAGCGGTTCATGCTCAAACTGTTCCAACTGCCTGGCGACCTGGAAAGAAGTCGATGTGACAGAGGGCGCAGCAGCCGTCTATAAGCTTGTCCGCGAACTTCCCCGCCCTTATGGAAAAAACATGCTGCGCGATCTGCTCAGAGGCAGTCACGGCAAGCGCATAACATCCGCACGTCTCGACAAGATGCAGTCGTTTGGCGCCCTGCAGCGATACGATCTGGATGCGATCAAAGAACTGCTTGATGGACTGCTCACCCGGGGCTTTCTTTCCCGCTCAAACGATGCCTGGCAGGTTGTCTCCGTTACGCCGGCATTCGATCAGGCAATCCGGAATAAAGAAAAGATCACGCTCCGTCAGAAGCTGCAGAACGATGCCATTCAGGATGAAAGCTATCTCTCTTCCTTCAGCAGACTGCGATCGCCTGACGTTTCCCCATACGTTTCAGCGATGCAGGATATGGTGGAGAAAGAACAGAAGAACCGCCCCGACAGCACCTTTACTCTGCAAACGGCTGCCGAGGAACAGCTGTATGGCCGTCTGAAAACAAAACGTCTCAAACTCTCCAGAGAACGCGGCCTTCCGCCTTACGTTATTTTTCCGGATGCCACGCTTCTGCTGATCGCAAGAAACATGCCGCTGACCGAAGAAGAACTCAGCCAGATCGAAGGTATCGGCGCAGCACGCCTGGAAAACTACGGAAAAGACATTCTCAATACCGTCCGCAATTTCCTGTCGGATCTTGGAGACGGAACTCTTACAGATGATGATTTCAAATCCGATGAAGATTATGACGATTCTGACGACTGAGAATAAGCAGGCACCCGGCTTCGCATAGATACACTCCACCCGGTATGTCATCGGCTAAGTCATCACACAAGTCCCGCACAGCCCATCAAACACGCAGGTCCGGACTGCATTCCTGCAGACCGGACCTGTTTTTCTGTTCTCTGCCTGTGTTTTCTTTTTGATGATTCCCTTTTCGGGCGTTCAGATCTGACGAAGCGCATCCACCAGAGCAGTTTTTGCGGCGGCTTTTTCGTCCTTCATCTTGATGATCCGTGCAGGACAGCCGGCAACGACCGCATTGTCCGGAACATCTTCAATAACGACAGCGCCGGCTGCGACAACCGCGCCTTTGCCGACATGAACGCCTTCAATAATGACCGCATTCGCACCAATCAGAACATCATCTTCGACAACAACCGGCTTTGCGCTTGCCGGTTCAATCACGCCGGCAAGAACGGCACCGGCGCCGATATGACAGCGTTTTTTCACAATGGCACGACCGCCAAGAATTGCACCCATGTCAATCATCGTTCCTTCGCCGATTTCCGCACCGATGTTGATGATGGCGCCCATCATGATGACCGCATTGCGGCCGATGGTGACCGGCTCGCGGATCAGGGCGCCAGGTTCAATACGGGCGTCGATCGTCTTGAGATCAAGAAGGGGCAGAGCGGAATTGCGTCGGTCTGCTTCAATAACACTGTCGATGATCGCTTCTGCATTGTCATCAAGAATGGGTTTGATATCTGCCCATTCGCCAAAGACGACATCGCCGAACACTTTGCATCCGGGAAATTCAACCGGACGGCTGGTGCGGACGTAGACTTTGACCGGCGTTTTCTTGGGTGCCGATGCGATCTGTTCAATGATCTGCTGTGCGTTCATCGTTTTGCCCCGACAAGATCTGTCATTGAATACAGGCTAGCCGGCTTGCCTTCCATAAATTCGGCTGCATCGAGTGCACCGTTGACAAAAATCTGACGGTTCTGTGCGCTGTGGGAAATCCGCACGGTTTCCTGGTCGCCAAGGAACAGGATTTCATGATCGCCGGCAGCGGTTCCGCCGCGCAGGGCATGAATGCCGATTTCTTTTTTGCGAGCGCCCGGTTTTCCGCTGCGTCCGAAAACGTGCTCATATTCATTATTGGGATCAATCGTTTCAAGCAGACTGAGAGCCGTACCGCTTGGCGCGTCGGCTTTCTGGTTGTGGTGAAGTTCCACGATTTCCATATCCCAGCCATTCAGAATGGCAGCAGCTGCTTTTGCGAGTTCTTTAAGGGCTGCAATGCCAAGCGAATAGTTTGAAGAGAAGAACACCGGACGTGTCTTTGCTTCTTCTTCAATCCGGGCAAGCTGCTCATCGCTGTAGCCTGTTGTTCCAAGAACAAGTGCCGCATTGGTTCCGGCAGCTGTGTTCAGGATGAAATCAAGGTTATCAGGATGGGAGAAGTCGATATAGAGATCGATGGAATCTTTTGCGTTTTCAATGGCATCGGGAACGAGGCAGTCGCCCATCACGGTCGTATGACCGCGCTTTTTTGCTTCCTGATCAATCAGGCTGCCCATGCGTCCCTGGCCGATAACAGCAATTTTCATAAAAGACCTGCTTTCTTCATGCTCGACTCGAGCGCTTCTTTGTTTTTCGGATCCATCGGATAGAGCGGCAGACGATAGCCGCCGACGTTCATGCCCATCAGATTCATGGCTTCTTTCACCGGAATCGGATTGACCTCGATGAACAGCTTGTGGATCAGATCGAGATATTTCAGCTGAATCTCTCTTGAACGATTTACATCGCCATCGAGATAGCTGCATACGAGATCATGCGTTTCTTCAGGCAGAATGTCCGCAAGTACCGAAATAACGCCGCTTGCGCCGATGGAGAGCATCGGTACGATGATGTCATCGTTGCCGGAATACATTTTGAAGTTTTCATTGAGCAGAGGTGCGATGTTCATGGCATAGGAAAGGTTGCCGCTGGCTTCCTTGATTCCCTGGATGTTGGGGTGTTTCGAAAGTTCTTCAACAACATCGACCGGGATACTCATGCCGGTACGTCCGGGAATGTTATAGAGGATGATCGGGATATTGACCTGATCTGCGCAGAGTTTGAAATGCTCAATCAGACCCTGGCGGTTGGCCTTGTTGTAGTAGGGGGAAATGAGCAGCAGACCGTCAGCACCCATGCGCTCATACTTCAGGCTCTTTTCAAGCTGAGTATGCGAATCGTTGCTTCCTGCGCCGATAATGATCGGAATGCGTCCGTCCGCCTGTTCAATGGCAACGCGGACAACTTCATCGTCTTCGCGATGGGTCATGGTGCTGGATTCGCCGGTCGTTCCAAGCACGAGAATGCCGTCTGTTTTATTGGCGATATGCCATTCAATCAGTTCGCGCAGCTTGTCGTAATTTACCGAACCGTCTCTGTGAAACGGCGTAATGAGGGCTACGATTGACCCGTCAGGCAGTTTTTTCGTCATCTGAAATCTCCTTTTTTCTCTTCCTTCTTTCCATGTCCAGAAAGGATATGGATTCAGCCGGAAATCGTTATGCATCTGTTTCTTCTTTTTTAAAGCAGTCTGTGATCAGAGACTGAGTTCACAGACTTTACTGCATCCCGTCCGGTGCTGATCCTGCGTTGAGCCATGAAAAAAACCGGCAGAGCGCTCCGCCGGTAAGAGATCTTGCCGTTCGATAGCCCTCCTGCAGTCTTTGCAGACAGTCCGTCTGATTTCTCAGTACGGCCCACCAGAATCCGCGCCCGGATGCCAGTTCGGCAGATCTGCTCACGCATATTCTCGAACGCCTGCCGGCTTGAACATGTGCAGTCAGATCCGCAACCTCTATCAGATGCGTAAACAATATCTCTTTTGCCTGTAAATTTGGAAACAATCGCTTCTGTTTCTGAAAACTCTTTGAAAATCCTGCAGAAATCCGGATCTTTCCGGACCTGTCACACTTGCATTCAAAACAGAACGCGAAAAAGCGGGCGAAGACAGATCTCTCTGTTCTTCTCCCGCCGGTATTTCAGGTTTTCTTACCCGTCTTTTTGTCAGATCTTTTTCATGCCGGACGCATTGGCAAGAACATCTGCTCCATACGCATCCTGAATGCCAAACTTCTGTTCCAGTTCAGTCTTACGATAGTCCAGAACCTGTTTTGCTTCCTGTTCGACAGCCTTGGGATCAAACTGATCCGATTCTGTTTCAACCAGTTTTTCCCATTCAAGCTTAGCCTCGGCAGCTGCTTCTTCAATACCTGGCAGACTGCCGTCGATCAGGTCGAGCTCGCCTTTGAGAAACGGTTCAATCTCTTTAAGATTCGGCGATGAAGAGGCCAGAGCCTGTTCTACGATCTGCCGTCTTTCCAGGAACAGCTTCTGTTCATATTCTTTTTTCAGCTGGCGGACTTTAATGGTCAGTGCTTTCTGTTCAGTTTCATTCAGTGTTCTGCAGTCCATGTGTATTACCTCTTTATAAGCAGGGATGGATCCCTCTTTCTGCTTCACTTTGTTTGTACCGCCAAACACTCATAAAACGGACTGCAACGCCTTTCTTTTCCACAAAGGACAGATCTGCAGACCGGACCGGATATCCGGCGGCGGTGCTGGTCCGGCTGATACCCCCGCATTTTTTACCTGTTCTTTCAGTGAAATTTATTTCCGCTTATTTTGGCCAAATTCATGAAGGGGAAAAATCGGTTTTCGTATTATCGAAAGGTGCAACCGCTGAACTGGCGCTTCAGAATTCCAAGAAAAAGACAGGAATTTATCATATTTGAAGTATTTTTGAATTGTGTTACCGATATTTACATGGGAAATCCTGATTTTTCACCCCTTTTCGTTCATTCCTGCTTTCTTTTTTCTCCCTGAGTGAATCAGTATTGAATCGAAATCGCTTTCAGAATACGTTAAAAGCACGGCGATTTAGTAAAACTCGCCTTTCTATTGAAACTGTCAGAACAGAGAAAAAGAAAGGAATTCCAATGAAAAAACCATTTCGAAAAGGAACGAGCTGCTTTCTGGCCATGCTGCTGGCCGCCAGCACGCCTGTTTCCCTGATGGCAAACAGTTCCCCCGCTGTGGCCATGACCGAACAGGTACAGGATGAAACTCCCGCTGCTTCCATGAGCTCTTTTGTCGACGGCTTCATGCCAATGACGATTCTGAGCACACTGAAAGACGATGTCTGGGGCGTACCTCTTGTAGGAAAACGCGATCAGGACAACGGTCTGGAAGACAGAACCCTCGCTAACTACTGCTACTGGGACGGCACCATCCTCAAAGGAACGGATGAAGAAACCGGCAAGGACAAATACTACATGTTTGCTTCCCGCTGGGATCAGGCCAATGGTCACAGCGGCTGGGGCGGATCGGTCGCAGTCTATGCAACCAGTGATAATCTTGAAGGTCCCTATACCGATCAGGGCATGCTCTGGGGCGACTACTACGAAGGCGCCGGTCACAACGTCTTCGCTTTCGAAATCTCCAAAACGGATCCAGCCTACAAGGAAGGTTATCGCTATGCGATTTCGGTCAGCGATACCGGACTGCACGGCGATCAGATGAACGGATCCATTCATATTTCCAAATCTCTCGACGGACCATGGGAACACGTCGGCATCATGGAAACCGACGGAAAATTCCGTCTGAGCAACGTCACCATTACCCAGCGTCCGGACGGTACCTATCTTGCAACCGGACGCGATGGCGATATCGCAACCGCAACCTCGGTACGCGGACCATGGACCACTCAGCGTCAGAAACTCTGGTGGGATATCCCCGGCATGAATACAAGCGCACTGGAAGACCCGGTTCTCTGGTATTCGGACGGCATGTATCACATCGTCGTAAACAACTGGCAGGAAAAGTACGCCTACTATCTGACCAGCTATGACGGCGTTCAGGACTGGACGCTCCATACAGGAACTGCCTACAGTGCGGAAACAATGGCTCAGCATCTGCAGTACACCGATGGAACGAAAAACTCCTGGACCAAACTGGAACGTCCGGGTGTCTATATCGAAGACGGCACGCTCAAAGCCATGACGCTCGCCGCTATTGACTCTGAAAAAGACGATGACCGCGGCAATGACGAGCACGGAAGCAAGGTTATCGTTATTCCTTATAACGGAAAAGCCCTTGCTGAATTTGCGAAGACCGATGAATACACGCCAGCTTCGACCAACCGCAAAGGTCTCGCAGCCCAGACGGATACCCATATTCAGTCCTGGGGCGATGAAGCCGGAAAGAACTACGGTTCTGAAACCTTCCTGCAGGTTCAGGGCAATTCTTCACAGGGTCTGCTCGGAGAAGGCGAACGGCCCGATTCCAATTACGACTGCAAGATCGCTTTCGTCCGCTATGCATTAGACAAAAACAATCTGCCATCTGACCTTTCTGATCTGGATGCTGATCTTTCTGTCATTTATCAGTCCAAACATGCAGGCGATGCCAGTGAAGAAGTCCTGATGGCTGCTGTAGCCGACTCGGACTGGGCAGCCGGCGATGGAAATGACGGAAATGGCGGCAGCACATCCGTTGAAAATGCCGTGACCTGGTATAACCAGCCGGCTGTGGACAAGGATCTAGGCAAAGCTGAATCGGCGACGTTCTCGCTCGACAATACCGATACGGAAGTCCGTATTCCTGTCGGCAACCTGATTCAGAAATATCTTGAGAAAAACCCGGATGCCTCCGAAATCACATTTGCGATTGGAAACAAAAACGGTACGCGTATCCATATTGGATCGAATGAATCCAGCAATGATCAGGGCGTAAAACTCGTTTTTGCCTCTACTCCGGCCAATCCGGAAGTTACCGGCATCTCTCTGGATAAAGACGAACTCGATCTCCATCCAGGCGATAGCTATACACTTCAGGTGACCATCACTCCGGAAAATGCGACCAATAAAAAAGTCACCTTCACTTCGTCTAACCCGGCAGCTGCGACTGTCGATGAAAACGGGAAAATCACCGCTGTTGCCAAAGGTGGAACGACCATCCGCGTCGTCACAGAAGATGGCAGCCTCATGGCCAAATGCGGCGTACGCGTAACGCCTGAAAGCGCCACAATTCTCAGCCTCGATCCAGTCACTGTGTATACACCGTCCGGTTTTGATGCCCGTCTGCCGCAGACCGTTTCGGCAAACTGGTCCGACAGAACGACGACAGACGTAACGGTCGAATGGGATACCGAAGGCAAGTCGCTCAGCTCGAACGGAACGCTGGAAGGTACCGTTAAGGGCACAGAGCTCAAAGCCAGCTGCAAGATCGAAACGGTTTCTCCGCTTCTTTCCTGGGTTGTCGACTGCAACAACAATGGTTCGCCGCGCTATTCGAAAGCGGTAGAAACAAACCATATCCTTAACCAATCGTACGATCAGAAATACGATCCGGAAAACGGAAAGACATGGGGCTATGTTGAAGATCTTGGCACACACAACAGCTCGAACGTCAACGACAGCTATGATTCAGGCTGGTACGCCTATAACAATCAGGACATTCAGTACGCGTTCCCGCTGGAAGCCGGCACGTATTCGATCCGCCTTGGCTTTAAGGAATGGTGGCCAGATGGGAACAAGAGCCGGAAGATGGATATCTACCTGAAACAGGGCGATACCGAAACAAAACTTGGCACGTCCAATACCTGGAATGGCGGAAACAACTGGAACACGTTTACCGGCACCGGAGCTGTCACTGCAGATGAAACACCGATTATCGTCATTAAAAAGCAGTCCGGTCAGCCTGACCCGACTCTTGCATTCATTGAAATCTCCAAAGTACTTGATACCGATGCTCTGAAAGATGCAGTCAACGCGATCAAGGGACTGGATCTCAGTAAAGCTTCCGCATCTGACATCAAAGAACTGGGTGATCTGCACCAGTCCGCGCTCGATGCGCTGCGCAATCCCAAAACAGCACAGGCTGATGTAGACGATCTGACCAAATCACTGACCGATAAGATTCAGGACATCACCAACCCGGCTAAAACCTGGACTGAAGCAGAAATCCTCGCCAATGACAGCATTCTCTATGTCTTCAACGCAGGTACCACCGATCCATCCGTAACCCCGTCCAACATCAAACGAGGTCTCTACCAGTCTTCGGTTTCCCAGAAACTGAAAGCCGATACCCTGACCGGTCTGAAATGGGGTCTCGATGAAGACGGCGTGCATTCCATCTCCGCTGCCGGCGGCAATTCGACAACACTTGAAGACAGCTACCTGTACACAAGCGATTCAATCGATTATGTCAGCGGAACATCCGGCTTCAAGTTCAGCTTCGAACTGCCAGAGCGTGTGAACAACGATTACACCGTCACCCTTGGCTTCAAGAACCCGTGGGATACCCGTCCGGTTGACGTTGTCTTTGAAGGCAATACCGTAAAATCGGGTCTTACTCTGACCAAAGGTCAGCTCGTTGAACAGACCTGGGACGTTACCGTAAATGACGGCGAACTCAATGTGTTCGTGCACAACCCGAACCGCACCAGCCAGTACGCCGACCCGCTCATCAGCTACGTCATTGTCAAGGCAACTCCGGAATGGACAGGCGAAACACTCTCTGCTCTGCTCGCAAAACAGGCAGAAGACATGACCGACCGTACATTCGGCAAAGACAGCCTCGATGCCTACAATGCGAAAAAAGCAGAAGCACAGGCTCTGATCAACAAAGAAGGCGCAACACAGGAAGAACTGCGCGATATGTACCGTGCAATGGAAAAGGCATATGACAGCCTGAAGGAAACCTTCACCTACACGTCCTTTGGCGGCAATTCGGACCGTGCATGGGTCGACAACAACGGAAATTACATCCAGGCTCATGGCGGTCAGGTTCAGAAACTTGTCATCGACGGCAAGGAAAAATGGGCATGGTACGGCGAAGACCGTGCAAGCGGCTATACCCCGATGGCCGGCGTCCATCTCTATACGTCCGATGATCTGTACAACTGGACCGACGAAGGCGTTGTCCTGCGTACCGTACCAGTGAGCAGCGAAGACTACGGAAAAGATCAGGAAGAAGGCTACAAAGCCGATTACTCCATCTTTGAAACTGATCCGTATTTCAGCGCGCTTTACGGCGACTATGAAGATCAGGACCCAGACGATCCGCAGTACGAAAACAAGGCCGAAGAAACGTACTGGAATCTCGCCAATGACCGCAGTGTCATGGAACGTCCGAAAGTCATTTATAACGAAAAAACCGGCAAGTATGTCATGTGGTTCCACTCGGATGGACGTACACCGTCCAGCGGCGGCAGCTACGGACGTGCCCGTGCCGGCATCGCCGTTTCCGACAGCGCAACCGGACCATTCAAACTCGTTTCGACTGTCCGTCTCTATGCAGCTGAACATGTCAAAGATCATGGAACAGACGGCACCGGCGGTGCAGTCCGTGATATGAACCTGTTCCAGGACGAGGACGGAACAGCTTATGTCATCTACTCCTCCGACATGAACGCGACGATGTATATCGCCCGCCTCAATGACACCTGCACCGGCCTGGCCAAAGACCGCACAGGCGGTGTTGACGGAACCGGACTGTCGGCTGAAGAAGTCGCAGCGTCCGATTACACCCGCAACTTCATCAACTCTTCCCGTGAAGCACCGGCCATGTTCAAATACGGTGGCAAATACTATCTGATGACTTCCGGATGCACCGGCTGGGATCCAAACCAGGCACAGTACGCCATGGCTGATCATCCGCTTGGTCCATGGACTGTTGTCGGTGATCCATGCGTTGGCGATACTTCCAAGACAACCTTCCATACTCAGTCCACATGCTTTATCCCGGTAGATGCCGAAAACGGCAAGTTCATTTACATGGGCGACCGCTGGACCAGAAGCTCGCTTGGCACTTCCGGCTACGTCTGGCTGCCTGTTGAAATCGACAAAGACGGCAAGATGAGCATCAGCAGTGCTTCCAACTGGACACTCGAAGATCTCAAAGCTTCCGCTAAGCTCTCCTTTGCAGCACTCGATGCACAGATTGAAATCGCAAATACCAAAGCTAAGGCTGACTACACGCCAGCTTCCTGGACTGCATTCAAAACCGTACTCGATGAGGTCGTTGCAGGCCGTGATGCACTGGCTGCGCAGACAGACATCAATGCCGCAAAAGATCGCCTGATGCAGGCAATGAATGACCTTGTTGCTAAATCCAGCCTGAATGTGGATGCTCTGAATGCCGCAATTACAGCTGCAGATGGACTGACCCGCAGTGACTACGTCGGCACTACTGACTGGAATACCTTTGATGCAGTACTTGCCAGTGCTAAAACTGCTCTGGAAAACAAAAACAGCCAGAAAGATATCGATGATGCTGCAAAAGCACTTACCGATGCGCTCAACGGCCTCGAAAAGAAAGCCGTTCTGGACTACACGCTGATCGATCAGATCATCGCAAAGGCAAATTCGCTTTCAGCTGCCGATTATCTGGAAGCAGCTCAGACAGCCATTGCAAATCTGAAAGCCCGGGCTCTTGAAGTAAAAGATGCTGCAGACGATCAGGATGAACTCAATGCATCCTGCCTCACGCTCAACCGTGATCTGCTTGCTCTGCGCAAGACACCTGCTTCCGACAAGCTTCCAGAATAAGCGCACCCTGATTTAAAATCTTTATCCGTTTCATCAAGCCGGACTGCAGACCTTGCAGCCTGGCTTTTCTGTATACATCCCTCTTCTTTGCACCAGACGTTCTGTCCATGCAAAAAGCCGGAAGAGGCAGACTGCATCAGACAGTATCTGCTCTTCCGGCAATGGGTGTTTATTGGTTTTACGTACACGACAGATCGAGTCAGAAACCCGTCACTCTTCTGTCCGGTTTAATGGTGTCTTATTTAGAAAGTCCGAGTTTTCGCAGATTCAGCAGGCAGAAACGGCTTCCGTTTCCTGTTCTTCTTTAAGAAACTCCATCGCTCTTTGATAAAACGGCAGGAACGCAGATGGAATGGAACAGTCACGTTCAATCTCCTCTGCCGGAAGGAATCCTTCATGGCTGCTGCACAGAACCAGCTCGCCGCTCATCAGCCACTCGACATGCGAGAAAACGTGACGATAGTCCCCTAATGGCTGACTTTTCAGAAACGTCTGCGGTTTGCGATCATCAAATTCATACAGTGAAGCCAGCAGTCCGGAATCTGGGCGTCGTCTGACATGCAGCCAGATCTTCTGATTTTCATCAATCGATGCGAGAACAACGACATGCTTCTTTTCAATGCGGCGTTCGGATTTCTTTTTTGGTGCAGGGCGTGTTTTCCATGCCTCATCTGCGGCTGACTGACAGGTAATACGCAGCGGGCACTCTTCACAGCGGGCGATTTTTGGCGTACATACCAGAGCCCCCAGTTCCATCAGTGCCTGATTCCAGAATGGCATATGTTCATGATCAGGCAGATCCGCTCTGACCAGACTGGTCAGCTGCTTTTTGTTCTTTGTATTTGAAAAGTCATCATCCAGACCGTAATGACGGGCATAGACACGGATGACATTGCCATCTACTGCAGGAATCCGCTCGCCATGTGCAATGGAAGCAATCGCACCGGCTGTATATTCACCAATACCCGGCAGCTTTTTCAGCTCTCCATACTGCTCTGGAAGCTGCCCGTCATAACAGTCGACGCAAACCTGTGCTGCTTTTTTCAGATTGCGGGCTCTGGAATAGTATCCAAGTCCCTGCCAGGCTTTCATCAGCACATCATCGTCCCCTTGCGCAAGAGCCCTGACGTCGGGAAACAGAGCGATGAATTTCTCATATGCCGGCATCATGGCTTCAATCCGGGTCTGCTGCGCCATAATCTCACTGATCCAGATTCTGTATGGCTCTCTATTCTTTCGAAACGGCAGTTCCCGGTGGTTGTTTTCATACCAGGCTAAAAGATCCTTATGATTCATGTTATCCAGTATAAAAGACAGCTCTTGCACAGTCCAAGACCACTGCTGTTTATCCAGGTCTGCTGGTTTCTGCCATTTTCGCTTCCCTGTTCTTCATCTGCTGTTTCGGGCTTGAAGAGCAGGCTCATCTCTTCCTGCCTTTGCCTATAATATTTCTGATAAGAATCTGAGGACCGCAGCACTGCGTACTGTTTTCAGATCAGGAAGGAAATCTGATATGCCCCGCCACTCGAATCTTCCATCGAATGTCAGAGCCGTTTTCTTTGATGTCGATGACACCTATTTTTCGCATAAACTCAACCGGATTCCCGAAGGGTATCCCGAAATGGTCAGCGTTCTGCGAAACCAGGGAGTTTTCTGCGCCTTATGCACGGCCCGATCGCTTGAACTGGTCGAAAACCTGATGGGAAGCCAGCTGGGAAAATGGGATGGTATGGTTGCCGGCAACGGCGCATTTGTCTATAACGAAAATCTGAATATTCTGTTTGAAAAAACGCTTTCTGATCAGACGGTTGCCTATCTGATTAATACAGGAGAAAAGCATGGAGCCGGCTTCTTTGTCTCCGGAACAAGTGCATTCGTTTTTGGCGATCAGATCCCTGTAAAACCAAAGCTTCATTCGGTTCATATTGAAGGGATCCCCGAACACGCTCCAGGTGCGGACGATCATCTTTCCGTCATGTCTATCTGCCATCCTGATCCGCTCTCCATGAAAGATGATCTCGATCAGATTGACGGACTGTTCGTTCATTACACGAAGTATTCCGCTGATATTTCCCGCAATGACCTCTCAAAGTCTGAAGGCATTTCTCATCTGATGAAATACTGGAATCTTCCTGATGGAGATTACGCGGCTTTTGGCGATTCCCAGAATGATCTCGACATGCTTGACCATGCAGCTTGCCCGGCTGCGATGGCAGAAAGCGAACCGGCTGTTCTTGAAGCTGTTTCCACTCATGTACCGCCTGTTGAAGAGGGCGGAATTGCGGCTTGGATGAAGAAAGAAGGCTGGATCGAATGATTGCGGCGATTGCGCAGAATCAGGTCGATGACGATCTGTCTGTAAACCTTGAACGTTCACTCAATTCAATACGGGATGCCGCAAAAGCCTGTGCGGATCTGATCGTTTTTCCGGAACTCTGGAATTCACCGTTTATCAACCGGAAGATTCTGGAACATCAAAGTGATTCCGACTCGATTCTTGATGCCTTCAGTCATGCCGCCAAAGCAGAAAAGATCTGGATTGTCGCCGGTACCATCCCGTTCCGCCGTAAAGACGGACATCTGTATAACACCTGCTTTGTATTTGATGATCAGGGAAAGATTGTGACCAGTGCAGACAAGCTGCATCTGCTGGAAGTTCATACTTCAAAAAATGACTACAGAGAAGTGGATGTCTTTACACCGGGAAGCCGGATTGTCTCCTTTGATTCTCCATGGGGCAGAATCGGCATTGTCATCTGCATGGATACACGCTTCTGCGAGATTTCCCGTCTGCTTTCTCAGGACTGCTTTCTGCTCTGTGCCTGCTGTGCGTTTAATTCTCAGGCAGGGCGCAAGCACTGGATGCCGCTCATGCAGGCAAGAGCAATTGAAAATGAAGTCTTCGTTCTGGCCGCAAATCCGGCTGAAGCGGATTATGGAAACTACTCAGGTTACGGACATTCGGTGGCCGTTGATCCGGATGGGCAGATTGTGGCAGCGCTTGATGGAAAACCTGGCCTTCTGCTTGTCGACATTGACCCGAATGCAGTAAAAAGGATCCGCCAGCGCTCTCCGTACTGGCAGCTTCGCCGGACAGATCTCTACCGGCTTGAGGAAATCGGACCATCTGACCAGAACGGTGAAGACGATCCGGATAAATCCCTGAACACCTGAAGGCTGAATTCTGGATGATGAAAGTCTGAACACAATGAACAACAGAAAGGGCTGTCCAGCCCGGCGGATCTTTTCAGATCTGCCATCGGACAGCCCTTTTTCATTTCTTTGATGCTTTGATTCTTTAATTCTTTAATTCTTTGGTTCTTTGGTTCTTTGATTCGCCTCTTCAGTTCAGTGTACTGACCAGCATGATCTACCATCAGTTACATGAACCGGATTTGCGAGCCTGCTGCTTACTGCAGATCAATTGCATCGAGCATTTCTTTGCTCGGGGTTCTGCGCAGAGCAAGGAGTGCATTGTTTACAACTTTCGCTTTGGCATTGACTTCTTCCTGCGTAGTCGGAGATGTGATCATAGCCTTTGCTTCGTCAATCAGTTCATTGAATGCAGTCTTTTCTGCAGCTGTCATTTTGAACTGATCGAGACTCAGATTATCGCCTTTATCTGCGGCGGCTTTGAGCAGAGACGTATTGATTTCGCCTTTGCGAACCAGAGCTGCTTTAGCTTCGGCCAGGTCAGCTTTCGCTGTCAGAGCGTTTCTGGATGTTGCATAGACGCTGTTCAGAGAAGCAGCATGTTCTTTGGCAGCAGCGAATGCAGCCCAGCTTGCCGGTGTGTAATCTGTTTCGACAAGAGCTTCGTCTTCGATTGCTTCAAGGTCTGCACTGAGTGCTGTACGGGCTTCATCAGCCGGTCCTGCAAAGTCGAGCCAGAGCAGAACGTCGTCTTCTTCAAGAATGTTTGTACCATCCGCAACCTTCGAGATTTCATCTTCTGTTAGAGCTTTGCCGATGATCTTGATGTTCGAGAACTTGAGATCGTTCTTGCGGTCCGGCTTATCGGACATATGACCAATTTCAATGGTCTTGTCAGAGCTGTTCGGAGTACCTGCTGCAGGCACTTTGTTGATCTCTGTGCCATCAATAACAGTTGCGATCGTATCATTCTCTGCGTCGTAGACTGTAGTGACTTCATGCCATGCATTGAAGAAATCAGAAGACATTGCGCAGGACTCTGGGCTTCCAGCAGTCTTCCAGCCAGAATCGGTTTTTATATATCCCTGGAAGAAGGTCATATCGTTGTCTTTGTAGGTATAGAAGCGCATTGCGAATGCATCATCGCCGATCGATACGATGGAGTTGTACTTGCCATCGCTGGAAACGCCGGATTCTTTGCTGAAGACAGTATCCGGTACATACAGACGGGCACTGACGGTGAAGCTGTTTCCGCTGGTGAGGGCATTGGTTACTTTGCGATCCGGATCGTTCAGATCCATGGAACCAGTCATAACCTGCTCATTATCCTGGGTCTCCAGCTGAGCGGTAGACGGAAGGACAGTTTCAAATTTATGTTTGCCAAGTTCGACGACTCGCTTAGCATCAGAAGAAACTACGGTAATGGCCTTGCTTGCGCTGAGCGCTGCTTTTCCATTTACGTTTGAAGCTTTTACGGTAATGACTGTGCCATTGGCTACTGCTGCATCAACGCTTACCGATGCAGAAGCGCCATTGGCTGCCGGAGTAATGGTAACGCCATCGATTGCAGCATTATCTGCATTTACTGCGGACCATTCTGCGCTGTTTACTGCTGCCCCTGCAGGAGCTGCTTCAAGCGTGAAGGTAACTGGAGTTCCTGCCGTAATAGTGTCGGCGGAAGAAGTCATCGTTACGCTTGTCGCTTCTACTTCTTTAACAGAGACGGTGTAGGTCTCGTTGGCTTCAGTATCAAACTGAATAGCGTGGTCTTTGCCTTCAACTGCAGTTACGGTTATATCATTGCCTTCAGAGTCAACTACAGAAACGGTATCTGCACTGAATGCCGGGTTATTGAGTTTGCAGACATTTCCGCTCTTCGAAAGAACTTCAAGATCTGTCAGTTCGCCATCTTCCCAGTCCATGTCGAGTTCGAAGTTGCCGCAGGCAACAATACCGTCAACTGAACCGTCTGCCCATTCATCAGGCATAGCCGGGAGCAGTTCGATGGTGCTGGCGTTGGACTGCATAAGCATTTCTGCAACACCGGAGGTGTAGCCGAAGTTGCCGTCAATCTGGAACGGTGCATGCGAATCCCAGAGGTTTACATACATGCCGTTTTTAAACAGGCTCTTAATCAGAGTCATTGCATGGTTGCCGTCTTTGACACGTGCCCATGCATTGATCCGCTGACCCATGCCCCAACCGGTTGCTACATCGCCACGGTCTGTCAGAGAAACTTTAGCTGCTTCCAGATAAGTCGGGTTGTCGCTGTTGATCAGGTCGCCAGGGAACAGGCCGAGCAGGTGAGACATATGGCGGTGGCCGCGGTCACCGATCGAGCCAAGAGTCGTTTCGTTGTACCATTCTTTGATCTGTCCACTCGAGCCGACTTCGATCGGATCGAGTTTTTCCATAATATCCTGCCATTTGGCAATGCGGTCTGCACTGACGGTATCAGGATACTTGGCATTGATGACTTCTGCTGCTTCACAGCAGTCATTGAACAGCTGCCAGTACAGCGTGTTTTCATAGACGTTACCTGCGGTATATGGACCATGCTCAGCAGAATAGGATGGCGGAGTTGCAAGACGTGTCTTGCCGTTGTCATAGGTGACTTCCGTCAGAATCTGTTCGTACAGTTTTGCCTGTTCGTCCATCATCGGGAAAATCGTATCCTTTAGATAGTCGACATCCTGTCCATATTCATAGTATTCATAGACGTTCTGCAGCATCCATGGTACGGCAGCCGGCGACCAGCCCCAGCTGAATGACCAGCCCGGGCATGTCCAGCCAAACGGCGTGTTCTGCGTATGTGCAGTGTAACCGTTCTGCTTGCCGTCCGAGTTATCGATGCCAAAGTATGTGGAAGCAGTTACACGTCCAGGTTCACGAAGACCGTCTTCATATTCGATCATCGGGATGGCACATTCTGCCATGTTGGTCGAATAGGTCGGCCAGTAGTTCATCTGCAGGTTAACGTTCATGTGGTAGTCAGCACCCCATGGAACGTTGCCGACTGAGCCATCATAGATACTCCAGACACCCTGCAGGTTGGCTGGAAGATCCTGATCGTTACGGCCTTCCGCGTTTTCACGGGAAGAAGAGATCTGCAGATAACGGCCATACTGGAACAGCAGCTGTTCGAAGTAGCGTTTTTCGCTGTCGGTCAGCGTCGAGTTTGCATCATTGTAGGCTGCAAGCAGATCGTCGTTGGCAAGATCCGGCTTACTCTGTCCAAGATTCAGTTTTACGCGATCGTAAATGTTCTTGTAGTCGGCTTCGTGGTCAGCTTTGACCGTTGCATAGCCTTTTGTTGTTGCACCGTCTACATCGCGCTGTGCACGGGCCAGAACCTGTTCCGCCGTTTCACCAGTACGATAGGACGGATAGTTATCTTCGTAATCCGTAGCTGCGCTGACATAGATGACAGCTTCTGTTGCGCCGCGGATTTCCAGGCGCTCATGTTCGTCGTCGTAGGTTACTGTTCCAGCATCAACAATTACACGGGAAGAAGAAGCAAGCTTCATCTGGTTGTCTCTCATTTCACCCTGTGAAATCAGATTTCCAGTCTTGCCGTCTTCAGAGATCGTTCCTGTCGTTGTCTGTGTCTTGCCGTAATTCTGATCATCCGTTGCGGAGAATGGCAGCGAATAGTCAAAATCCAGTTTCTTCGCACCGGAGGCTGTCATTTTAATTGCGATGACATTATCCGGGTGAGAAGCGAGATACTCACGTGTGTAATGGGTATTGTCGCGGTCATACTCAACGCCCGCAATGGAATCATCAATGTTCAGCCAGCGTCTGTAGTTTGTTGCTTCGGTATGGGTTTCAGGTTCAGTTGACGGTTTCTGCAGTCCAGAATCTTCTCCTGTTGCCGTACGCGTTACTTCGAGGCGGTCAAGAGAAAGCTTGCCGGATACACCGGTAATCGTTACCCTATGCTCTCCTTCTGTCAGATCCTGTTTCGAGAAGAGTTCAACGATTTCAATATTTCCGCTGTCTTTCTTCGTACTGACTGTCTGTTCTTCGCCATCATCGACTTTCCAGGTAAAAGAGCCCATATTCGATGCACTGTGTCTTCCACCGTACAGTGCAACGCCTTTTCCATTAAAGGTATAGGTCACAGATGCTCCAGTACTGTTTTCGATGAACATCTCATCTTTATTAATCCAGCCAACTCCGTTTCCGGTATCATTCGTACGGTCCCAGGTATCCCAGCCGCCTGTATAGACCACGCCGGTTGTGGATGCGTTGTTCGGATTGAGATCAATCTGTTCAACCTTCACTGAAGGAGCAGCATCTGTTGTTTTGACTTCAAAATAGTCGTAGGAAATTTTCTTTGCGGTTCCTTCCAGAGGTTCTTTATTGATGATTTTGATCTTATGTTCGCCATCTTCAAGATCTGCAGCAGAGAAGAGTGTCTGTCCGTCTCCGCCGCCGATGGCTTTCAGATCCAAATTTTCAGCGACGAGTTCATCATCAATATAGACATCCATGTAACCCATCGTGCCGTTGGAGCAGCCGATCATGCGGATACCGACACCGGTGAACGACATTTCAAGAGTTGCGCCTACGGTTTCTGTGAATTTTTCCGTTCCCTGATACCAGGAACCGCCTTTTGCCCAGTCATCCCATCCTGTATAGGTAATGGAAGCATTGCGGTCATCAATTTTTTCTGTACCGCTTGCCCAGTACTGACGCCAGTACTCATCCCATTCTTCAGAGATATAATCACGGTCCATATCAATATAGATATCGCCCAGTCTCTGATAAGAGCCGTAGCCATTCTCTGATCCGACCAGTTTATTGGCCCAGGAATCACGGTCGTCTGCGTTTGTTTTGAATTTTTCCACCGCTGTCTTATAAACCTCTGACATCGGAGTTCCATTTACAGAAGTAATGTTTCCACCGTTGTAATCAGGACGTTTGGCCGACGGACCGCCGTTCCAGACTGTTTTCTGGTTCAGTACAATTCGTTCTTTATCATATTCGCCATAAACACTGCCGCCCATCAGCGAGTTTCCGATTGGAAGAACTCTCTGCTGCCAGCGGTTTGCGCCATCATAACTGCCAGCCCAGCTGCCTGCGCCTCCAGGAAGATTTCCTTGGCTTGCAGGCTCATCGAAGTACAACTCATTCTTCGGAAGTCCGGCACTTTCTGTATTCCCTGGTTCCGGTGTTTCCCGAGTTTCGGGGCCAGCTGCAAGAGCTGGAGAAACCAGTCCGGCAGACATTGCAACCGCCAGAAGCGATGCGGAGCAGCGCTTAAAAAACTGTTTGCTCATAGAATTTCCTTTCTCTTTGTGTTCAGGAATTGCTTGACTGTTTCTGTTTCTGAAAAACTTGCCCGAATTTGAAACAGAATGGTCCCAATTTGAATTGTAGAGAAAAACTGAACAGATTGTATGCTCTTTCAGTTACAGTTTTTGCACTCTTCAATGCGAAAATTCTTCATTTTTGGTTTCCCGTTTGCCTGTTCAGCCAGAAAAAAGACGTATTTCTTTGCGAATAACAGATTCTGGGCTACAGGACTATTTCTGTAAAGAATGCTGATCCGCTTTACATGAAGACTGAAGCACAGAATTACCAGAAGAGATAAACGTTCTTTGCCAGACAGAAAAGAAGGAAAATCCCTGCTTGTCTGAGCCTGGACTTCCCTTCTCGAAATGGTCTGTACTGCGGATGCTGTTTTCTCTCTTATTCCTTCCTTATTCCGGCCCTTATACCGGCTTCCCGCCTTATTTCTGCGATCGGACAGGATCAGCTGCTCTTTCTGGATCTCTTCTGTAAAGACTGTTCTGCCTGATCGATCTCTTCTTCTGTCAGGGCGGCATCTTTAAGCAGCCAGCTAATCCCTGCCAGCAGACTGCGAAGATGCTCATTCTCCGCTTTCAGTGTGGCGATTTCCTGATCGCGTTCTTTCAGCATTGCTGCCGGATCAGCTGCGGCTTCCGGCTTTGTACTGGAAACTTTGTCTCTGGCAGGGCGGCCGCGTCTGCCGGTGGATGGAATGATATTGCCGTCTTCATCGACACGTCCAAGATATTTCCTGTGGTTGCGTGCCTGCCTGAGTTCAGGGACCCAGACCGATGTGCACTCGTAAGCATATGTGATCCCGGATTTTTTATCTTTTCTGTAAGTGATCGACATCCAACCGCCTCTTCCTGTCATCATCTCTGACTGTTTCGAATAACAACACTCTATACCAGTAAGGGACCGGCTTGTCTGCTAAGAAGCAGACAGCCGGTCCCTCTGGTTTATTTCATCTGTTCAAAGCAGGAATTATCAGGCAATCAGAGCTGTTTCTCTGTTTCTCTTTTTGTCTGTTCTTTGTCGCTGGTGAGCTTTTCCTGCTTATTTGTTTTTCTGATTACTCAGGCAGAGCAACAGTTTCCGGGTCCAGACGCAGACCGAGGAGCGCAGCATTGAGCATATTTGCGGCCTCATCGATTTCTTCCTGAGATTCATGGCTTTCCAGAGCTGCTTCTCCATCACGAATAGCATTCACTAAATCTGCCCAGCCAGTTCTGAAGTTGGTAATATCCAGAGAATCCGCTTTTGTCAGAGCTGCTTCCAGCAGAGTGGTGTCAAAGAGATCCGGTACAACTGGAGGCATGATCGTATCTTTGATCAGCTCATCAGTCTGACGGACGATGACTTCCTGAATAGCAGCAGCTTCGCCGGCATTGAAATCAAGACGGACAGCTTTGATCCGGTTGTTGATATCAAATGCTTTGTTTTCTGCATCAAGTGTTCCGCCCTCGAGCCATTCGCCATCATAGGTCTGAACAGAAACTTTTGCGTTGGAAACGCTGCCCTGCAGAACCTGCAGAGTTTTTACACTGGTAATCGAGGAAAGATTATAGATGACATAATCTCCTTCTGCCGGAGTCTCAAGCGTAAATGCAGTATTGAGGTTCATATCACAAAGCGAACCGATATTGCCTTGTGTATTTGTCGAGCCGATGTTTACAGTCGAGTCGCCAGTGCCGCCCTTCTGCTGAACATCAATTTCATAAACCTGGATCCAGTTCGATTCATGAGCTGTAGCAGCTACGAAACGGACATAGCGGGCTGTTTTGCCGCCGGCATCAAAGCTGGCTTTAGCCTGGGTATTTCCGCCGTTAGTTACAGATTCATAATTTGCGACCGGAAGATCTTCACCGACAGTTTCCCAGACTGCACCGTCTTCAGAGATCTGCAGACGGGTTACAGAGAAGCCGTCAATTCCGTTTGCTGCACCTTTGGGGTTGCCGCCAAACAGGATCGAAGCTGTTCCTACAGGAACAACGGTTCCTAAATCAACCTGGAAATAGTCACCGTCTGTTGCAGGAGCGTCAGACCAGTACTTCGTGGATGTGTTTCCGTCAACCGCATTGGATGGTCTGTAGTTTTCATAATACGAACCGTTGCAGACGTTTGTGGATGCAGTCATCGATTCGATTGGCTTGAACATGCCTTCTGCACTGATGACAAAGTCTTCAAGGACGAGCGGTGTTGTTGATTCATTGACGATTCGAACATAAGTAACGTCCATGTTATCCATATCATCTGTTACTGTTGTCCAGTCTGCACCGTTTGGCGAATATTCCAGACGGGTGTTTTCCGGTAGCTCAGCAGTGAAGTTCGTGATCTTGGACAGTTTGCCAAGAGAGAAACCGGCATAGCCGCCATATTTGAGAGTGGCACTGAAGGTTGCCGATGGAGCTGCGGCATCTTCAGAGATGGTTCCGGTAATTTCAGAATCTGAGGAAATCAGATATGGATCAACATTCGTACCAAGAGCGGCTTTGAACGCAGCTGTCATCTTGGTGTTCACAGAACGCAGGTACGGTTTGATGTGTTTTACGCAGATCTCAGCCGTGGTCTTGGTCATGTTGCCGTTGCGGTCCATGGAGTTGACCTGGAGCGCGTCGACTTCTGTAAGCAGGCTGGCAACCTCTGTCTGTTTTTCTGTCATTGCTGCAGTGTTCAGATCGAGAGCAGCCAGGAATCCATCCATGGCAGCCTGACCGGCTTTACCTAGTTTTTCGTAGCCTTCCAGATGGACAGAAATATCTGCAAGAAGCAGTTCATCATCCATAGCTTTCAGCTCGACTGCATCTTCTTCCATCTGTTTAAATTCTGCTTTCAGATCAAGGACAGCCTCACGGATTCCTTTACCGGAAGCAATCGCATCATCAAGAGCAGTTAACTTTGGCTGGAGTGCTTTTGACTCTCCGACTTTTACATCTTCAAATGTGTGTCCGCTGGTGTTGTCTGCAAAGCGTGCAAATGCTTCTGCATGCGCTTCGCCGGCAACTTCTTTTATTGCGCGCAGCCAGGATGAATGCGACTCAAAATCCGCCGTATTCCAGGAATAGTCAGCGCCCTGGTTCAGGGCAACTTTGGAAGCCTGTGCCTGGTTCATCGGGTTCATATAGAATCCGGCAAGTCCGGTGACTTCCGGATCTACCAGAGAAGAATCAAGTTCGCCCATGAGCAGACGGCCATAGCCCATATCATTAACTGGATAGTTGAACCAGAAAGCTAATGGCTTGTCATAGCCAACATTATTTTTCGGTCCGTTGAACGAATTTTTGCCGCAGACACCGCCTGTATTCAGACCGGTCCACATCAGAGTAACATCCTCATCCAGCGTATCCAGGAACGGTTTCAGATAGGTCTGCCAGCTCGATCCCCAGCCATCCGTATAGCGTTTGGCTACCGTCAGCATGTTTTTAACATCCGGATGATTTGCTTTCATGTAGGCATTGACGCGGTTGATGAGAGTTGCCTGTTCAGTACCTTCATTGTTGCCGCCAAGGTCATCGTAGGAAATACCGAACTGTCTGACGCCAAGAGAATACAGCTGCTCAAGTTTTGTGATCAGAGCATTGTAGTCGTCATCGTTGGAGTAGTTAAATCCGTTGCCAGGGTGAACGCACCAGATGAACTGCAGATTATTCTTGTTGGCCTCTTCAACGAGTTCATGCATGTGGTTAGCTTCAGTTTCCGGATACAGATCTCTCCATTTATCCTTGTGATAAGGGTCATCTTTTGGTGCATAGATATAGGTGTTCATCTTGAACTTCGCAGTATCTTTGATGATCTGCTTACGGTTTTCGAATGTCCATGGAATACCATAGAAGCCTTCGATTGCCCCGCGAAGCAGGATATCCGGATAGTCGGAAATCGTAACTTCCGCAAAGCGTCCGTCTTCGGTCTTCTGTTCAAGCAGCTGGCCGAGCGTCAGAACGCCGTTATAAACACCGTCTTCGTCATGACCTGTGATCACGATCAGACCTTTCGTGTTTACATCGTTATCAGAAACAAGAGCATAGCCCTGTTCTTTCGTGGTGCCCTCAAGCTCACTTTCGCAGGCCTCACAATGATCTGGATCATCACTCAGAAGAATGGTGGCATGATCTGCAGAGTATTTATCGACAACCTGATACGTAATGCCAAGGTCACCGAGAATTGTTTTCAGACGGTTCAGCGTTACTTCATCCTGTGTTCCGTGAACGAGGATATCGACTGTACCTTCCAGCTTCATGCCTTCTGTACCGTCATATTCAAGAGACTGCGGTTTTGGATAGACCGAAACCTCGGCAGGCGCTGCAGCCTGATCCGGTTCTTCAGCATTTACCAGTACAGAAGCCGGTCCGCCAATCGCAGTTGCAGCCATGCTCAGTGCAGCAATCGCACTGTACAGTCTCGCTCTGCGTTTTTTACTGTTTTTCATTTTTCTCCTTCCCAGTCAGTCTTCCCCCTGTTTTCCCGTATCCATAGGAAGATTACGGGAATAAATCGCCTCATCTGGCTGGAAAACTGTTCTGCCGATTACAGAAAGCCAAAGCAGGATGGCTGGCTTATTTGTTTTTCTTCAGTCTGTTCGCCCGAATGACCAAAAAAAAACGATAAAACGCCGATGAACATCTGGAGATCAGCCTGAATTTTGCCCGATTCTGACTTCGCTCACTGTTCCTGTGCTTACCTTTTTCTTTTTCCCTGCAATCGATAATATGGGTGCTGCGCCATTTTCTTTTCAGCCCTGATCTTCTGCTGAGTGCCCGTTTGATTTGTTTAAAGCAGAGGCAATCAGAGAGAAAAGCGGAAGCGCATTCATCCCAGTCTTAAGTTCAGTTTAGTCCTTTATTTCGATCTTTCAATATGGTTTTTAAGATTTTCAGTATGTACGTAGACTCCATCAGTTCTTTTTTGAACTTTCTGACACTTCCCTCTTTTTCTATTTCATTTCAGGAAACTGGAAGAATCAGACACTCGCCTTTTCCGGACAATTCACCACAGATCGTAAAAGTTTACAACAATCATATTTCAGCATTTGGATTCTGTGGGATAATCAGTAATACTATTTCCTGATTCAGTTTGCGGTATAAATTCACAGCCCAGACCGTCAGAAGAAAGATGAACAGTAGGTAATTCCGTTCATCGAAATGCCAGTCAGAAAGAAGGAACAGATCATTATGGTCAGTCTGTCAAAAAAACATCTTGGCCTGCTTTGCAGCACCATTCTCGTATTCAGCCCCGGCTGCAGCTCGCCAGCCAGAATCCCCCATGAACTTCTCTCATCCGCAATTCGCTCTGAAGAATCATCCAAACCAGACCGTCCGCTGCAGATCGAAGAATCTACCGAATACGAAGAGCCATCAGAAGATTCGACGACAACAGAAGAATATGAACCCGAAGCTCAGGCAATCGAAGAAGATCCTGCTGAATCCGCCACGGCCATCTACAGTCAGCTCGTCGGACACTATATTCATACCAGCGGCGCCGGAGCATGGAATGCTTCGTTTGATCTGAATCCAGATGGATCCTTTACCGGGGAATTCTCGGATCACGATGTCGATCAGATGTACTATTCTTCCTATTCCGGAAAATTCTCCGCACCAGTCCAGGTTGACTCCAATACGTATCGAGTCACTCTCGACGAATTCAATATCGACGGAACAATCGGTGAGCAGTATACGAAAGACTCAATGCTGTGCACGACAACAACCCCGCCAGGACTTGAAAAAGGAGCCAGCTATACGCTCTACATGGCTGGAACTCCTGTAACAGCACTGCCCTCGGACTTTGAAGCACTGACTTACCCGCTTGTAAATATCCGTACAAACAGCACTCTTCCAGATCCCGTCTTCGTCAGTGAAGAACTCCAGCGTTCGTTTGTTCAGTATGATTACTGATCCATTTCCCGATCTCCTGCCAAATCGCATCAGCTTGAACCACCATATCTAAACCAGCAAAAAGAACCGCACCATCTTACCTGTACTTGTCAGATAAGATGATGCAGCCTTTTTAAGTGGTCTGAACTTTTATCGGTGATTACCTGGAAGAGGTCATAGAACCAGACCTGATCGATTTGTCAGAACCAGAAGATCTCAAAGTTCAGAGTATTCTTATGGATGATTCTGAAAACTGTCTGCTCAGCGAATGAGATACACACCGACAGGGCCGATATCAAGTTGTGCTCTTCCTCTATATTCATTTTCGGTAGCTGGACTGTCGGATGCCTGAGGGGAATAGAATTTCAGCAGTGTTCCCGTTGTCATTCCAGTCGGATTGCCATAGTAATAATACTGATCACCATCCGGGCATTCCTGATAGAGAGGATACTGGCCAGCCATTGATGCAATACGAAAAGTCAGATGATTCGCATCTGTTTTCGATACCAGCTCAATCTTCCCAGTCGACGTCTGTTTGGCCCAGACTGCTCCATTTGAAGGATTGGTGCGTCTGACAAAATCATCGCCAATATGCCATTCTCCCGATTCCAGCGTGTAACTGCCGTCTTCTTTTACAGTCAGTATGTAGTAAATATCCATGTTGAACGTCGACTTGTACGTCCCTGCCAGCAGTTTGAATGGGTCGGATTCTGCAGGTGCCGGATCAGATGGGGCAGGTTTGCCGGCTTCAAGGGCATACCATCCGACTCCCTCGCCTTTCCAGCCAATTTTCACAAGATGATCATTTTCTGCTTTGTTTGTTGTGTAGTTATGACTGCCGGCTTTCGCATTTGGATTGTACTGACGGTAGAGCGGAATTGTTTTTGCATCATCTGAATACCAGCCGATGCCTTCCGATGACCAGCCAACAGAAACGAGGTGATCCCTTTCCTTCTGGTTCATTGTATAGTGGTGGTCACCGGCGTTTTTATTGTAGAGACGATAAACCGGCGTTGCAGATAAACTTGGTGCAACCCATCCAGTTCCTTCATATTTCCATCCGACGGAAACGAGATGGTTCTTTTCATTGGCACTGGCTGTATAGAAATGCTCGCCTGAATTTGGATTATACAGACGGTACATATCGACTGGATTAACCGGATCTGATGCCGGCGGCTGATTTTCTTTGATTGTAAACGGGATAGTCAGTGTGCCTGTATATTTGCCGGTACCGGTAACGATGACTTTTGCTTCTCCTGGCTTATCATTGTTTTCGTAACTTAACGTATAGTCCTTGCCTAAGACCAGAGTCTCACCGTTTACAACCAGTCTTGGTTTAGGCTCAACTGCCTTTCCTGAATAGACGTAGCTGTTATCCACCTCGTTGCATTCTGCGCTATCAATTGAAGTTTTCTGCGTTCTTGATTCGTAAACGTCTTCGCGCATCAGCGTTGCATGATCAGTGTCGATCGAAGCAACCAGTTCCGAATACTTTTCTGGAAGGTCGTTCCATTGAATAGGACCTTCATCATTGACATACCAGTTCTTTGTACGCTGTGGTCGGAGCAGTTCCTTTGCAATAAAGTATGAATCTGCACAGAACTTAATTTCTTCAATGCTTTCAACATATTCGAAGCCATAAACGTCCAGAATAAAGAAATTGTCATAAACAGGTTCAAAGTTGAAGTTCCCGCTGATGTCGAGTTTCTTCAGCGAAGTGCAGTTGCGAAGCATACTGTCGTAATACTCCATGGAACTCATATCCCAGCTGCTCAGATTCAGTTCCGTCATGGCTTCACAGTCACAGAACAGATCTTCCATTCGCGTTACACCGCTTGTATCCCACCCGGACAGATCGATACTTTCAACAGACTTCATTGCCGTATTGATATTATGAAAACCTACGGTTCCGGTAAACATTCCTGTAATATCACCGGAGATTTTTAATGGTGCGGTTCCGTCTACTTTTTTAATCTGGCCGCTAAAATCACTAATCCATTTAAAATCCTTGCAGTATTCCTCCATCGTAGTGGTATCTCTTTTTGGCCCTTCGCAGTGGTATTCGCCCGCTCCAAATTTTAGAGTTCCATTACTGTCAATGGTCCAGCGGCATGTGCCAATCATCCCGGTTTTTACAATTTTCGGTTCTGTTTCCTGTGTTTCCAGGATGGAAGATTCGTCCGCCATTTCTTCCATTGCAAACAGACTCATCGGTACCGCGTTCAGCGTCAGTGCAAATGCAGCTGAAGCGCACAGAAGCTTCTTTTTCATAAGTCCTTTTTCCCTTTCTGTTTTCTCTCTGCTCTGAAGAAAGAAATCGTGACTTCTTCCAGAACAGTCATAGCCAGCTCTCATAATCTGGCAGATGTCTTCAGTATAACAATCAGAAAGAATATATATTATTAGGGG
>Strawberry_p1__coassemble_1845_pt1 | contig 29712 bp, 20 predicted proteins | sample Strawberry_p1__metabat2_high_PE_023 | metagenome-assembled genome bin Strawberry_p1
AGGTGATCGTTGGATTCATCCCTTCAGTGCGACGAATCAAATCGAATAAATAAGCCAATTGAAGCGAAGTCTTTCGCTTCAATCTGGTGATTAACGCGAAATCATCCGGACAAATAAGGCTATTTGCTTCAATTTAATCGAATGAATTCGACGAAAAAAGCAGCAAATCGAAGAGCAGGATTCTTTGGAAGACAGACTTTGCAATATATAAAATATTAAATGAATTATCAGGCAGGGAAATCGTCACATAATTCAGTCGATTAAAACGAACATCGTCGCATAAACGGCTGATTTGTTCGAGTTGAATCGAATCATTTCAGCCAAAACCGGGCGTTTGCATCTTCAGAGAGCGCAGAAGTCCGGCTTTTTGAACTGCAGCTGAATGCGACAAAAGGAGCAGAAAGCCGGGAGCAGGAGGCGAATATCCTGCGAACAGGCTTCGGCAGCCCCGGATTAAAGAAAGAGCAGAGAAGAAAAACAGATTCTATATATACAGAAAAACAATGGGTTAAATAGTATCTGAACATGGTCAATAATTGCATGAAATGAAGTAATAAATCGGTCAAATGAATTGTTAAAAGCCACTCAGGATGAATTTGGAAGCGCTTGAGCGGAAGCCCTCACAATGATACTCTTTACACATTGCACCATCGCAAAAGATGGAAACAGGAGGAAAAATGAGGAAAACTTCCAGGAAGATCGCAAGCAGCTTCTTAGCCGCTGCTATGCTGATCCCTTCTTTCCAGCTTCCCGCTGCAGCAGTTGAAACAGACGCTGCAACGGGAAGTACGGAATATAAGATTTACCCGACGCCTCAGTCTGTTGTCTATTCCACAGGAATAACAACAGTTTCAGACGAGATCAACGTTGTTTATTCAGACGGCATTGACCAGTACACAAAAGACCATGCCAAAGACGTGTTTGCACTGCTTGGCGAGGATGTCACTCTGACAGCAGGAACAGAAGAGGTTGCGGGCAAAACCAATCTGCTCGTCGGAATCCAGGGCGAGGATTCTCCGGCAGCAGAATATTTCGAGACCCATAAGATCAGCGCAGCTGATCTCTTTTCCGAGACAGACAGCTACGCACTCGAAATCAGTGACGGTACGATTGCCATTCTTGGCGTATCGACGGATGCTGCATTCTATGGCCTGACTTCGCTGAAGCATATCTTCCAGCAGGTCGAAAACAGACAGGTCCGCAATCTGCGCATTGAAGACTTTGCGGATGTCAAAACCCGCGGCTTCATCGAAGGCTACTACGGAAACCCGTGGAGCCATGAAGACCGTATGGATCTGATGACGTTTGGCGGCGACTATAAGCTCAACGGTTATTTCTATGCTCCAAAAGATGACCCCAAGCACAACTCAAAATGGCGTGAACTGTACACGGAAGAAGAGCTTGAAAAGCATCGTGAACTTGCCAAAGCCGGCAACAAATCGAAATGCTACTACATCTATGCGCTCCATCCATTCATGTACAATGCCATCCGCTTTGATTCCAACTACGAAAGCGATCTGCAGATCATCAAAAACAAGTTCGAGCAGATGATGGAAGTCGGCGTGAAGCAGTTCGCCATTCTTGGCGACGATGCCGCTGTACCATCCAACAATCCGCAGCACTATGTCACGCTGATGGAGGATCTGACAGAATGGATCAAAACAAAGCAGAATGAATATCCAGGTCTGAAATCCGACATGATTTTCTGCCCGGCTGATTACATGGGCAACGGTTCAAGCAATGAGATGCAGACGCTCAAACAGCTTCCGGATTCTGTTTCGATCATTCAGACCGGCGGCCGGATCTGGGGTGAAGTCGGACCGTCGTTCAATAATGTTTTCTATAACAATATGGGTCGCCCGGCGTTCATGTGGATCAACTGGCCATGCTCGGACAACACAAAAGACGGTCTGATCATGGGCGGTGCGGAAGCGGTTCTCAAACCCAGTACAAACCCAGAGACTGTCAACGGTATCGTTCTGAACCCGATGCAGCAGTCTGAACCGTCCAAACAGGGTCTGTTTACGAATGCGGACTATGCATGGAACATCTGGAGTGATGAAGATCATTACACGCAGGTATGGAACGACTCCTTCAGCTACATCGACCATGGCACGCATGAAGAAACAGCCGGATCGAACGCGTACCGTGAGCTTTCGAAGCACATGAAAAACTCGAAACAGATCGGCAACGCGGAGTCGGAAGAAATCAGTCCGAAGCTGACAGCGTTCAGATCGAAACTCACTGCCAACCAGACGATCAGTGAAGAAGAGATTGTAGATATCCGTGCTGAATTTGTCAAACTGCGCGATGCCGCAAAGACCTACCGTGAGCAGACCGGCAATACTCGTACGCTCTCGCAGATCGTTTACTGGATCGATGCCTGGGATGATACGACAAATGCCGTGATCAATTACCTCGATGCACTGAGTGCTCTGAATAACGGAGAATCAACAGCTGCCGTCTGGGATCTGTTTGCGACTGCACAGAATTACAAGACCCAGGCTGGAACGCATGGTTTCCATTACGTTGACCATACGGAATATGCAGTAGCCGGCCGCATTCATATCACACCGTTCATGAATGCTCTGGATTCCGCACTTTCCGCAAAAGTTCTTCCGCTCATCAACCCGAATCTGGATACAGCTGTCTACATCACCAGCCGTACCGATACGCCGGAAGGATCGCTCGAAAACGTTCTTGACGGAAATGCCGCAACTCAGATCATCTATAAAAGTCCAGCCACGCTTTCTGAAGGCGATTATGTCGGCATCCGCTATACCCAGCCTAAAGAAATCCATGAAATCCAGTTCCTGCTTGGTCAGTCCAGCAACCTGAACGATACATTCTCCAAGGCGAAAGTTCAGATTACAACGGATGGCAGCAACTGGACGGATCTCGACGGTACCGTCTATACCTCGCCGCAGGACATCCATCTGACAGATCTTGAGCTGACAGGAATTCGCGGTGTGCGCGTGATCGCAACAGAAGCGAAAACAAATACATGGCTAGGCGTGCGTGATATCCGCATCAACCCGGCACCCGCCCAGTCCACAGACAAAGAGCTGCCAGAATCGGAGTTCTCCCTCGGACAGGGGGCTGTCTATTACCAGGGAGATGCCTCTGCAATGATGGATGGCAGTGCTTCCACATTTGCATGGATCAGTACCAAAGCAAATGAGGACAATGCTATTCCAGGCGTCTTTGTTACCCGTATATTTAATGAGCCGGTTCAGCTGAACAGCGTTACGTTTATCAACGGTGATGGCGGCAGTGATAAGCTGAAGAAATTTGCGCTCGAAGTCTCGGAAGATGGAGAAAACTGGGACAGAATCGGAACATATGAAACTGGCTCCGGTCAGGATGTCATCACCGAACGAGTGAATGGCAGACGCATCAAAGCCATCCGTGTCTACAACCTGGAACAGACATATGCATGGATCAAAATCGCTGAACTTGGGGGAACCCCAGGTGATGGAAGCGATTATGATACCGATCATCTGATCACCAATATGGAAGGAACCAATGCAGTTACTTCTGAAACAGATCATGGCCGTGAGCTGATCACAAATGACGATCAGCCTCTTGTTCTTGACGCAGGCGAATACGCCGGTCTCGACCTTGATGAAATCACTGCGATTTCGTCGATTACGCATGGAGAACTTGGCGGACTTACTCTGGAAGTTTCCCGCAACGGCTATGAATGGACAGAAGTCAGTGCAGATGCAGATTCCATTGCGGATGCCCGCTATGTCCGTCTGATCAATAAGACAGATGCATCCCTCTCTGTGAGCCTGAATCCTTCGCTGAATGTTTCTGTTACAAAAATCAGCGGTCCATATCTGCTTTCGGATACCGTAGGCATCACCTCTGCAGGCTGGGCATCGGAAGATACCCGTAACAACGGAGCTGCCTTTGACGGTGACGTGGATACGAAAACAGAATTTGCCACCCTGCCTGCTGAAGGAACTGAGATCATTTACGATCTTGGACAGATGCGTTCTATTTCCAAGCTGGAAATTGTCAACCAGGACAGCGCCATCAACTATATCCGTGATGCCAAAATTCAGATTTCCAGCGATCTTGAAAACTGGACTGACGTCATGACCATCGGTGACGGTGTTGAGAACGTCGACGATGCAGACGTAAGTGCAAAAGATTCAGATGCAGGGTATCTCGCCAGCAGCCGTTACCCCAATAAAGTTACAAAGGCTGGAACGCTTGAGACAGCTCAGGATGCCCGCTATATCCGCATTTACTTCACAGCTGCCAACCAGAACCGTGCCATTCTCTTCAACGAAATTCTGATCAACGACGGCGAATATAAAGCTATTCCGCATCCGGCAGTGACTGCAACCGTTGAAGAAGCACAGAATCACGGCCCGCTGAATATGGTCGATAACGATCTGTCGACTTCTTATAAACTGGCAGGTCAGGCTGCAGGATCCGTACAGTATGACTTCTCGGATTCGCTTGATGCCAATACGCTCAATATCATCCAGAAAGGAACGCTCAGCACTGCAGAAGTATCTGTTCGTGTAGTAAATAAAGATGGCGAGATTGAATGGATCAGTCTTGGTCATCTGTCGCGTTCACTCAATACGATGGGTTCGAATAAAATCGACAAAATCCTTTCTGTAAAAATCAGCTGGACAGAGGGTGATGCACCGGAGATTTCTGAAATCATCCGCTTCACCAGCGAAAATCCGACACCTTCCACGCTTGATTACTCGCAGCTGAATCTTGTCTATAAGAGCGCTGTCGCTTCGCAATCTTCCTTTGCAAACGGAGACGAAATGAGCGAAGCCATCGCTAAGGCACATGACGTGATGAATGCGTCGAATACAACGCAGGAAGAGATCAACAGTGCCGCTAAAGAACTCAATGCCATTCTGCTGACGATGCGTTTTGCACCAGATGCCAGCAAGCTTGAGAATCTGAACTAAGTTTTCAATTGAACAGACGATTTCCAGTCCGTTCTTAAAACAGAATGACCGCAGCAGAAAGAATCTGCTGCGGTTTTCTGCATTGTTCCGGCAGGAATTTGATGGGTAAATAGCGTCCGGTACGCAGTGATAAAAAGATCTAAAGCAGTGATAAAAAAGATCTAAAAAGGGAAGAAATCTGCAGGAAACGTATCAATCAACTTGGATTAAGGCGCGACGTGCGGGAAGAGTATGTGAATTCTGTGAGTTTCGATAAAATGTAGACGCTGATTGTCTGCAGGAACTGTGCAGAATTTGTTCTGGGCGGGTCATGCAAAGAGAAGCACGAAAGAAAAGGAAAGTGGAAATACATGAAACGAGAACAGTTAGGTTCACGGCTTGGCTTTATTCTGCTAAGCGCCGGCTGTGCTATCGGTATCGGCAATGTCTGGAAGTTCCCGTATATTGCCGGACAGAATGGCGGAGCAATTTTTATTCTGATTTATTTATTCTTCCTGGTTATTCTGGGTATCCCGGTTATGACCATGGAGTTTGCGATGGGTCGTGCTGCGCAGAAGAGCCCGGCCAAAATTTATAAAACGCTCGAACCGAAAGGAAGCAAGTGGCACTGGCATACTGGCTTTGCGATTGCGGGCAACTATCTGCTGATGATGTTCTATACAACCGTTGCCGGATGGATGCTGAAATACTTTGTCGATATGTGTCTTGGGCGGTTTGAAGGTCTTGATGGAGCTGGTGTCGGTGCAGCGTTTGATTCGGCACTTTCCAATGCAGGCAGTGAAGTGTTTTACATGGGAATTATCGTAGTTGCAGGTTTTCTCATCTGCATGCTTGGTCTGCAGAAAGGTCTGGAGCGGGTCACCAAAGTGATGATGATTTCGCTGCTGATCCTGATGAGTGCTCTGGCGATCAACTCGCTGTTCCTGGAAGGTGCAGATGCAGGTCTTCGCTATTATCTGCTTCCGGACTGGAACAGATTCCTGGAAATCGGACCGTGGAATGTCATTGTTGCGGCGATGAACCAGGCATTCTTCACCCTCTCGCTCGGTATCGGTGCCATGGCGATCTTCGGATCCTATATCAATAATGATCGTGCGCTGATGGGTGAATCGATTAACGTTGCGGTTCTGGATACGTTTGTAGCGATCGTTGCAGGTCTGATTATCATCCCGGCTTGCTTTGCGTATTCCGTTGACGTCAATGCCGGTCCGGGTCTGATCTTTGTCACTCTGCCAAATGTCTTTAATGCAATGCCGTTTGGACGTCTGTGGGGCGCGCTCTTCTTCCTGTTCATGACATTTGCAGCATTCTCAACCGTTCTTGCGGTTTTCGAAAACATTCTCTCAAGCTGCATGGATCTGTTTGGCTGGGACCGCAAAAAGGCATGCCTGACCAATATGGCTGCTGTCTTTGTTCTCTCGCTGCCCTGTGCTCTTGGCTGGTCGGTGCTTTCCGGAGTTGCACCGCTTGGCGAGGGAACGACGATTCTCGACTTTGAGGACTTCCTTGTCTCCAACATTCTGCTGCCTGGCGGATCGCTGATCTTCGTCCTGTTCTGCTGCACGAAGTTTGGCTGGAGCTGGAAGAACTTCCGCAAAGAAGCCAATGAAGGAAAAGGCGTTAAAGTGCCGGAGTGGATTCATTCCTACTGCACATACGTTCTGCCGGTGATCATCCTCGTTATTCTGATCATCGGTCTGGTTTAATCCCGGTAAGCTGTACCGGTTCTGAAAAGACAGTAAAGCCGCGAAAAGGGTTTTGTGATGAATCCCTTTCACGGCTTTTTTGCATGGAAAAATGCTCATGAAATTCTGCAAGCGGATTCGGAAAGCGCTTGATCCATACATGCAGAGCTTTTTTTACTGATGTACAAGTTTGCTTCCATACAATAAAAAAGTAATGGATCCTTACAGGAAACTAATCGTATTCCGTAAAGGTCAAAAAGGATTGAGTATAAAAATGAGAAAAAACGGAGTTTTCCTTCATATTACCTCTCTGCCATCACCCTATGGAATCGGCACCATGGGCCAGCATGCGCGCGATTTCATCGATATGCTGGCAAGAAACGGGCAGAGCATCTGGCAGATCCTGCCGATCTGCCCGACAAGCTATGGCGATTCGCCGTATGCCTCGACTGCTGCTTTTGCGGGCAATCCCTATCTGATCGATCTTGATCAGCTGGCTTTTGACGGCCTGCTTGCCTGGGATGAATTCCAGCATGAACAGTGGTTCACCTATCCGGATCGGGTCGATTATGCGATCCTGGCACAGAAGCGCCTGCCGCTGCTGCGCAAAGCTGCATCGCGCCTTCTTGAAAGCAAGCCCTTAAACTACGACAGCTTCCTTGAAGAAAATGCATACTGGCTGGATGACTATGCGCTGTTCATGGCGATTAAAGGCGCCAATGAAAACAAAGCGTGGCGCGACTGGCCGGCTGGGTTCCGGATCTATGAAAAGAAGAAAGCAAAAATCTGGAGCACGCAGTACCGCTCTGAAATTGAAATCCACAAAGCCATTCAGTACCTGTTTTTCAGACAGTGGGATGTGCTTAAAGGCTATGCCAATGAGCGCGGCATTGAAATCATGGGCGATATCCCGATTTATGTTGCCATGGATTCTGTAGATACATGGAGCCATCCGGAGCTGTTTTTGATGGATGAACACGGCAGTCCTGCACTTGTTGCGGCTGTACCGCCTGATGCCTTCTCGGCTTCCGGTCAGCTGTGGGGCAACCCGGTTTATGACTGGGATGCACAGAAGAAAACCGGCTATGCCTGGTGGTGCGACAGAATCCGTCACATGAGCGAGATGTATAATATTCTGCGCATCGACCATTTCCGCGGATTTGAGTCGTTCTATGCCGTCAATGCAGATTCAAAGGATGCTCTGAATGGTCAGTGGTACAAAGGACCGGGTGCGGATCTGTTTAAAGTGATCACCGAAAAGCTTGGCGAGCAGAATATCGTTGCAGAAGATCTTGGCATTCTCACACCGGCAGTCGAGAAGATGCTGAAAACAGTCGGCTATCCTGGCATGAAGGTCATGGAATTTGGTCTGTTTGCCAATACCCTGGAAGGACAGGAGTATCTGCCTATCTCGTATCCGTTCAACTGCGTGGCTTATTGCGGAACGCATGATAACGACACCATCTTTGGATGGTTCCATGCACTGAGTGAGGTCGATAGAGAGTATGTACGCGAATACCTGAACAGCTGGGATGACGAGAAGCTCAACTGGAACATGATCGGCGCACTGCTTGGCTCTGCATCCGATACGACAATTGTTATGGCACAGGATCTGCTGGGTCTTGGCAGCGAAAGCCGTATGAACCAGCCGGGTGCAGCTACTACAAACTGGCAATGGAGACTTGTTCCAGGACAGCTCGATGAAGATACAATGCGCCATCTTGCTTATGTCAGTCGTGTTTACCGCCGTCTGCCCACGCAGCGAATCGCTCCAAAAGCGATGCTTGAAGAACCGGGCGGTCCGGCAATTGAAGCTTCTGACATTGCGAGTCTGTAAGATTCGTCAGTCTGTCTTCTGTACATTGTGTATATCGTTCAGGCTTTAAGATTTGTGATTTAAGATTCAGGCCCGTATTACCGCATGTTCCAGCATGACGGGGATACGGGCTCTTTTCATGCCGGGATCGATGTTGTGATCAGGCAGAGCATACAAAAACGGCAGCAGAACGGGTCTGCTGCCGGGTGAAATACCGTGATTCGTGACTGTTAATCAGTTAATGGAGCCTTCGCTTATTCAACAGCTTTGAGCGATTCAACCATCTCGATCTTGCGCAGGCGAAACTTCATGATCCAGTTGACGATGAATGCAAAGAGCATCGTCAGTGCCATCGCATAGACATAGGACTGCCAGAAGATCGTCCGTCCGAATCGAATGGTATCGAGCTCGGCCAGGTTCATGATCAGATCATGCAGGTAAATGCCAAGAAAAAGACCAAGAGCTGCACCGATCAGAGCGAGGATAATGCTTTCACGGTTGATGTAGGCATTGACTTCTTTTTCAGTAAAGCCAAGAACCTTGATCGTTGCGATTTCACGCATTCGCTCGGAGATGTTGACGTTCGACAGGTTGTACAGAACGACGAATGCAAGCATGGCTGCCGAAAGAACAAGAACAACAACGACCATCTGAATGGATGAAATCATGTCTTCAAAGTTGTCGATGGTTGCCGAGTAGAACATGACAGAACGGACACAGTCTCTGTTCATGATCCGTCCGCCCAGGTCGCTTTCGAATTCCGGGTCCGTATCTTCATTGATCAGAAGAATTGTCGACTCCGGTTTTTCTTTGAGATGCAGACCGTCAAACGTATTTTCGGAGATATAGATCATATGACCCGTGTACTGTTCAAAGATGCCGTCGACCGGAATCTCGACGGTATGATTGTCGGCGGTCTTGAACTTGAGCGCGTCGCCGGTTTTCAGGCCCAGCTTTTCTGCGGTTTTCACGGAGAGAAGCGCACCGTTTCCTTCCAGGGAAGGTTCGGGCGAACCGTTCATCGGGATAAAGGTCATGAACGGTTTGAACGCTTCAGGATCATCGATGATGTTGAGGGTTGCAGAAACATCTTTGCCATCGTAATGAACCGTGACTGGAAGAGTCTGCAGATTGAAGGTGGATTTTACGCCGTCTTCTTTTTCCAGTTCTTTTGCGAGTTCTTCGCCCGAATCACCTTCTGCGGAGACCTGTGCATTGAAGTGGTAGATCGTCCGGAACTGTCTTGGAACGATATCCGCGATGGAGTCGTTCAGACCAAATCCGGCAACAAGCAGAGCAGAACAGCCGGTAATGCCGATGACTGTCATGAAGAAGCGTTTCTTGTAGCGGAACAGGTTTCGAAGCGTGACTTTATGCATGAACGACAGTTTCGACCAGAACCAGTCGACGCGTTCGAGCAGGATGCGCTTGCCGGCTTTCGCGGCTTTTGGACGCATGAGCTGCGCCGGAACTTCCCGCAGTTCGCGGATGATGGAAAGCAGAGCGGCTCCAAGAACGACAAGCGTAACGGAGAGACTCGCAAAGAGCATCAGCGCCGGCTGGAAGCGGAACTGAATGGCTTCCAGGTTGTACATGATGTTCCAGGCGGAATAGATGATCATCGGGAAGACATACATGCCCACAGCACATCCAAGAATGCTTCCAAGAACGGAAGCGCTGCCTGCATAGAGCAGGTATTTCATCGCGATCTGTCCTTTGGAATAGCCAAGGGCTTTGAGCGTTCCCATTTCGCCGCGCTGTTCATCAACCATGCGCGTCATGGTCGTCATGCAAACAAGTGCTGCAACCAGGAAGAAGAAGACCGGGAATACCGAAGCGATGCCGTCCATGCGGTCGGCACAGGCTTCGTAGTCTTTATAGGAATAGTGCGAGTTGCGGTCCAGAACAATCCATTCGGCTTCGGTGTCTTCAATTGTCTTACGGGCATCGTTGAGTTCGTCCTGGGCTTCTTTTTTCTTGTCCTCGTATTCAGCAAGACCGTCTTCATATTCGGCTTTGCCGTCTTCGAGTTTCTTTTCGCCATCCGCAAGGTCAGTTTTGGCTTTTTCCAGTTCAGCAACTCCCTGATTGTATTTGGCTTCGTTTTCGGCAAGCGTTTTTTCGTTTGCTTCCAGTTCGCCAAGCTTGGCCTGCAGCTCTTTTTTCTGCGCTTTGAGTGCATCAAGCTGAGTTGCAGAATCCTGAATCAGTGCGATGGCGTCATCGACCTGTTTCAGCAGGGAGCTGGCGACATCCAGAGGTCCGCCGATCTGAGCAAGAATGACTGATTTCTGTGCGTTAAGAGAAGAAATAGCTTCCGATGGAGAAGAGCTGGCAAGGCCGGCAGATGCAAGAATGTTTCGCAGCTGCGTATCGAGCGCATCGGCCTGAGCCTGCAGAACAGGAATCGTCGGACTGGTCGGATTTTCAGCCTTCATGGCATCAATCTGCTTCTGCAGAAGGTCGATTCCCTGCGAAAGCTGCGTGATACCTGTAATCGCCTGATCAATCGACTTCACGCCCGCAATTGCGGTTTCGAGCTGCTCTTTCTGCGTCTTGAGAGCAGGAAGTTCAGTCTTGGCATTCTCGATTTTCGCGATGCCGTCATCGAGCTGTTTCATGCCGTCCTGAAGCTGTGTTTTTCCGGCGTTCAGCTGGCTTCGGCCGTCGTCGAGCTGCTTTTTGGAAGAAGCCAGAAGCGCTTCATTATCCGCAATTTCTTTTCTGGCATCATCCAGCTTTTTCTGGGATTCATCGATTTCTTTCTTTGCGTCATCGAGTTTTTTCTTCGCATCCGCAAGCTCTTTGTCGGCTTTCTTCTGCTCGTCATCGACTTTGGCAAGCTGTTCTTCTTTCCAGACTGCTGTACGCGAATCAGCAAGCGTTTCGACTTCTTCGGTAACTGGATCAGTCTGGTCGAAGTAGGCTGAAGAGTAGGTATCCAGCTTTTTAGCACCCCGAACGGTCAGGTCGACTTCTGTGAAGTAGTCCGCCTTTACGGCGCTTGCTGGAATATAGAAGAACGTATCGATGGTTCCGGACCCAATGGAACTCGATCCATGTACATAGGAGAAGGAGTTTGGATCGTAGGCTTTGCCGACAATGGTATAAGTCTCGCTTTTGAGCGTATCGAGTACCGGCGTATCATTGCCGGAATAAAAGGTGATTTTCTGGCCGATACTGAACGATCCGAAAATCTTGCCGGTCGCACTGTCTGCTTCTGCCAGACATTCGTGATCATTCTCAGGAAAACGGCCTTCAATCAGACGGGGCTGGTTGATGCTCTGTCCTTCTGTGTAGGAAAGAGCGCGGACAGTCAGCTCGCGGTTTTTATTGTGGACAAGGAAATCCGCGGAAAACTGACCCTGAGCATCTTCGACCCCATCCACTTTCTTTAAGGCATCCAGATCCTTCTGACTCAGACCGACTGTAGAGTAGACCTGAATATCCTGGACGTTGTATTTGTCGAGATAGCTGTCCGCGGAGTTTTTCATATCCGGCGCGGAAGCTTTGATTCCCGCAAAGAAGGCAACGCCAAGTGCGGTGATCAGGAGAATCGACAGATAGCGGCCAAATGAATGGCGTATCTCACGGAAGAGATCTTTCCATAGAGCGGGCGTCATCAGTATTCAATCTCCCTGGCGGAAACCGGGTGCTCGTTGCGGGTGATGCTTTCAATTTTTCCGGACCGGACGCGGATGATTTTGTCGCCGATCGGTGTCAGAGCAAGGTTGTGCGTAATGACCACCACGGTGGTCTTTTCTTTTTTGCAGATATCCTGCAGAACTTCCAGAACCTGCTTTCCGGTCTGGTAGTCCAGGGCGCCCGTAGGCTCATCGCAGAGCAGCAGACGCGGATTTTTCGCGATCGCCCTGGCAATGGCGACACGCTGCTGTTCGCCGCCGGAAATCTGGGAAGGGAAGTTCTTTTCCCGGTCGAGCAGACCGACAGAGCGGAGCGTTTCCGTAATGTCGAGCGGGCTTTTGGAAATCTGAGCAGCCAGCTCAACATTTTCGCGAACCGTCAGGTTCTGAATCAGGTTGTAAAACTGAAAGACAAACCCGACATCATCGCGCCGGTAGAGCGTCAGCTCTTTTGAAGAGAAATCCGAAATGATCTTGTCGCCCACCCGGATCTCGCCGGAGCTGACGGTATCCATTCCGCCCAGCAGATTCAGGATGGTGGATTTACCGGCACCGGAAGCACCGGCAATGATGACGAATTCGCCTTCTTCAATCGAGAAATCAACGCCGTCGAGTGCGTGAATAACGACTTCGCCCATCTTGTAGTCTTTACGGACATTTTTGAATTCAATAAAGCTCATATACATTCCTCCTTTTCTCAGGGAAGACAGTTTTTTCATACCACAAAAATGGCTCACAATTACGGGAAGAGATGATTCTTCTGCATTTATCAGACATGGGCATGTAAAAAGTATAGCGTGCAATATGCAAAACCATACAGGTTTGTTTTTTCAGAAGGAAAACCTCACATATGGTGATGAAAAACAGGTAGTATGAGAAAGGAAAACAGAAGATAAAGTGTTTACAACTCCATCAGACTGCCTGACTTGATAAATCCATGACGATTGTCATAAAAAGTAAGCCCATTCAACTGCCGTTAAAAATCTGAGACGATTCAGGATGAGTGTCTGTGTCCATATCCCCGGAAAAAGTTCATCCATGGACTACAATAAATAAGGATACCTGAGCAGAAAACAGCTGCAAACCGTGCAGCACTGCCGGGTAAGATTCCGGATGGTCCAGACGCATATTCGATCTTTCCTTTAAAGCGATGTTTTTGACATCCGCTGTGTTCATGCGTCATTGATGATGTTCAGACTGTCCGGAAAAAGAACACGCCATGTGCGTGCCAGACAGATTAACTTAACGGAGCTAAAAAGAATGAAGACAAAAGTCATTACAGATTCAGGCAGCGGCCTGACCCAGACACAGGCAGACCGCCTCGATATCGGTCTGCTGCCTCTTCAGGTTCTGATCGATCAGGACCAGTATCTTGACGGTGTGAACCTGACCACCGAACAGCTTTATGCCTTCCTGGACGAAGGCAAGATGCCGACGACTTCTCAGCCGCCTCTGCTTCTTGAAGAGGAACTTTTTGAAGATCTGAAGAAAGAAGGCTACACAGACCTGATCGTCATCAACCTGTCCAACGGCCTTTCTTCCACCAACCAGACTGTGCAGGCAACTGCGAAAAGACTTGGCCTGAATGTGCATACACTGGATATTTACACGACGCTTGCGATTCAGCAGTATGTAACAATCGCCGCAAAACAGCTGCTCGATCAGGGAAAAGATCCTGAAGAGATCATTGATATCCTCAAAGCAGCCATCGATCAGTCAGCCGGCTATCTGATGGTCGACAATCTGGATCATCTTGCGGCCGGCGGACGTCTTACACCGCTTGCTGCCAAACTTGGCGGTCTGCTCAAGATCAAACCGATCCTGAAAGTCTCCAAAGACACAGGCGGCAAGGTGGATTCCTTTGATAAGGTCCGCACGCTGTACAAAGCTGTTGCATGCGGCGTAAGTCAGGTTGGAAAGGCGCTTTTAGACGGCGTGGATTACGAATTCTTTATCCTCAACGGTGCTGCCGATCAGATGGCGGTTTCAACAAAGGAAATGATGGAAGCTCTGCGTCCGGGAACTCCGGTGCATACGCTTGATATGTTCCCAGTCATTGCCTGCCATACCGGCTTAGGATCAATCGGCGTGCAGTACATTCCGAAGATCGAAGGAGTAACTTATGATGAAACTCGCATTTGTGACTGACAGCGGGACCGGCTTCAGTCAGGCGTTCTGGAAAGAAAGAGGCATTTATTCTCTGCCGCTTCAGATCACCGTGGGCGATCATACCTATGATGAATTTGAAGAGATTTTCTATGATCAGGTCATTGATAATCTGCATAAGCAGACTCTGATGAAAACCTCGCTGCCTTCTCTTGGCAAGATCGAGGATCTGTTCGAACAGCTGAAAAAAGACGGTTACGAAGGTGTCTTTGCGGTCCCAATCTGCAAAGGACTGTCCGGAACTCTCGATGCGATGGAATCTGCAGCCAGACAGGTCGGACTGACCTTCTATGGCTTTGACACCTATTCAACAGCTGTTCTTCAGTCGCACTGCATCCTTACAGCTAAGAAGATGTATGAAGAGGGCAAGTCGATTGAAGAGATCTTTGAAGAGCTCGAAAAGATCGCCGGTTCCTGCGATACGATCCTGCTGGTTGACGATCTTCAGCATATGCGCCGCGGCGGCCGTTTGACTGCAACAGCTGCTGCTCTTGGCGGTCTGCTCAAGATCAAGCCGATTCTTCATGTAAACAAAGACACTGACGGCAGAGTCGATGTAGTCGAAAAAGTCCGTACGATGTCCAGAGCACAGGATCGTGTCATCGACCGCGTTAAAGCTCTTGGTGCAAACAATCATTACGACTTCACAGTTGCTCATGTTGATTCAGCTGCAGCTGCAGAAGCCTATGCGCAGAAAATCAAGGCTGCTTTCCCTGGTGCAACGATCCGCATTATCGATCTGGTCAGTGCTGTCGGCATTCATACCGGTCTGAACTGCCTGGCCGTGCAGGTCTTTGATCCGGAAGGCAATCCTGTTGAAGTCTATCAGGATGATTCCGTTAAAAAGATTTAACCCGGAAGGGGCAGATCTCAATTTAGAATATTCAGGACAGAGTCTCCAGCAGATTCTGTCTTTTTTCTGATCCTGTTCTGTTTCTTTTGCTTGCAGACACATTTGTGCTCATCTTCTTTATTCAGACGAAGAACAGAGATGAAGAAGAAAACGGAATGAAGAACGGGATAAATACAGGAATATACGAATATACATGGAAGAGAAACGGAAAGAAGAAAGCAGGAATAAGTCATGGACAAATCATGGGCAGGCTGGCAGCAGGCGTTTACCGCTCTGTCACCAGCCGCTCACAGGTCTGTCACAAGTGCTGAAAATCCCATAAATTTGGCAAAAATGGGGATTTGACAGAATGCGCTCTTCTGCCTGAAAGAGAGCGTGAAAGGTTGCGGAGCTGTCTGTTTTCTGTTAGGATAATCCGGCAAGTTTACTTGCTCCTGTCCCGGAAGGGACCGACTAGACCAAAGGAGGTGTACATGATGAAAAAGTATGAGGTTATGTACATTGTGAATGCGTCTCTGGATGACGAGCAGTTCGCAGCTCTTGAGAAAAGACTGTATGCTCCGATCATCGATAACGGCGGCTCCATCGACAAAGTCGACAACTGGGGTGTAAAAGATTTCGCCTATGAGATCAATCACATGAAAAAAGGCCACTATGTGGTTATGTACTGCACTGCTAACAATGCAGGAATCGAAGAATTCCAGCGTCTGTGCCGGATCAACAACAGCGTTATCCGCGTCATGGTAATCAAGACAGAAGAAGAAAAGTAAGAGGGACATGTTATGAACCGTGTAGACCTGATTGGAAGACTTACCCGTGATCCTGAACTCCGTCGTGCTTCGACCGGAAATGCCATGGTGCGCTTCACTATTGCGGTAGACCGCCGCAACAGAGGGCAGGCACAGCCAGGGCAGCAGACTGCGGACTTCATCGGCTGCGTTGCATTTGGCAAAACAGCTGAAAATATGGCGCGTTTCCTGCACAAGGGCTCGCTTGTATCGATTGAAGGACGCATCCAGACCGGAAGCTATGTCAACCAGCAGGGACAGAAAGTCTACACGACCGATGTAATCGCCGACAGCGTTCAATTCCTCGAACCGCGGAATGCACAGTCGCAGGGCTATGTTTCTGATTCCGCAGGCGGCTATTATGACGGCGGCTACGACAATGGCGGATACGGCGGAGGCTACTCCAATGCCTATTCCGGCCAGTCGACCGGCGGTTTTGGCGGATATGGAAACCCGAACCCGGGTCCATATGCCAAGAGTTCTGATAACGGCTTTGGCCAGCCTGCAAGACCTGCAGGTTCCGGCTTCGGCCAGTCTGCACCGGATAATGGTGCGGGCGGCAGTTCTGACTTTATCGATCGATCGAAAACACTCGATCTCGGCAGCGACGACGGTTTCGGAGCTGACGATAACGATATTTCTTCAGACGATTTACCATTCTAGAAAGGAGATCCGACATGGCATTCAAAAAACAGCGCATGGGCCGCAAGAAAATTTGTTATTTCACAAAAAACAAAATCAAAGAAATCGACTACAAAGATGTAGAACTTCTTAAACGTTTCATCAACGCAAACGGAAAAATCATTCCAAGACGCGTTACTGGAACCCGCGCCCGCTATCAGAGACAGCTTGCTACTGCTATCAAACGTGCAAGACAGATGGCTCTGCTGCCTTACGTTGTAGACTAAGGCAAAACAAAACCTTATATACACACAAGGGGCTGTAACGAATGATTGAATTCGTACAGCTCCTTTTATTTTGCCCACAATTCTGGATGATTGTTTTTAATTTGTTTAAATTATATATTTGCTTTAAATATATTTGATATTATAATAATATATATATAGAAATAGCTTATCATAATCCTCATCATCCCGCCTGTCCTCCTTATGTTACGATTCAGGGCATTCTTCCTCTCTTTCCAGATGATATTGCGTTTCAGCTCCCTGAGGATGACATCGCGTATACCATTCTTGAAGCCATTACAAAATCGGGGCTCCTCCCTCTGTTTGAATGGTCTGCCAGAGCTTTTCATGGTTATCCTGTGGCTCCTCTTCTTTGTGCCATCCTTCTCGCATTTGTGCAGGACGGTTATGGATTCACCCGCTCCCTGGAAAGAAAGTGCCGCTTCGACCTTCGCTATCGCTGGCTGTTTGGCAGCAAAGCACCCAGTCACATGGTTTTCCAGCGGTTCATTCACGATAATCAGAAGGATGGAGACCTCGAGCAGATGCTCCTTATCGTAAATGAATATATCGAAACCAAACCACTATAAATACTGAAGATATTTTTATAGATGGAACAAAATTAGAAGCAAACGCAAATAAGTTCACCTTTGTTTGGAGAAAGACCGCGGAGAAAAAACTTCACTCCAACTACGCCAAGTTCTGGTCAGAAATGGATACCTTCACGAATTACTGTGCGAAGAACGGTATCGATTTTTCCTTTTCCAAAGTCACTATCCCGTCGATCGGTAATGCCTATAATGCTTTAAATAAAGCGGATAGATCTGTAATACTTACTCTCCGCTTCGGCGATATGTAAAAGGAGAACGGAAAAATCCTCTTCAGCGTACGTATGATCATCTCCAGGAGTATATGCTCAATATAATCAAATACTCTTCCTGTCTTGATCAGATGGGAAACCGTAACAGTTTATCCAAAACAGATCTGGATGCAGCTTTCCTTCACATGAAATATGACTATTACTGCAACACTGGTGTTTTCAAACCTGGCTACAATGTGCAGACTGGTGTCTGCGACGGTTTTATCTGGAATGTCCTTATTCACACAGATGCCAATGATGTTCATACCTGTATCCTGTTTATGGATAAGTTTTATGAACAGTACGGATACTATCCTGAAAATGTGTGTGCTGATGCAGGCTATGGAAGTTACGACAATTATTTGTACAATCTCCAGCACGGCATTGAGTCATATATCAAATACCCGCACTGGGAGAAGGAACGCCACAACGCCAGAAAGGACAAGTACAAACCGTTCCGCTTCACCTTCAACGACCAGGGCGAGCTGATCTGTCCTGAAGGCCATGCAATGAAGATGATTTCAAGCCGACGAGACTACCGATCATAGAATGAATATCCACGCTTCAGGCACACTTACAAGACACCTGTCTGCCAGAGCTGTCCGGTGAAGAGCAAGTGTACCCGTTCATCCTCTGGACGTATCATTGTGAAAACGATGGGGCTCGATGAGATCCAGCAGCACGTAAGGGAGAGCCTGGAAAGCGACAAAGGCATCCAGCTCAGAATGCAGCGAAATGTACAGGCCGAAAGAACATTTGGACAAATCAAATAGGATTATAATTATGATCGTTTCTGCCGGAGAGGGCTCAACGCCGTCAAAAAGGAGTTTCTGCTGGTCGTGATTTCGTTCAATCTGAGAAAACTTCAAAAGAGACTGCACACCGCGAATGCGGGAACAACCGGCTCCGCGAATGATTCGTAAGTTTTTGATGCTTGAACATGTCAAATAATAATCTTAATCAGACAACGTAAAAAATAGCCTCTTTTTACTATGCTCATTTTTGGATGAAGAATCCAATTTATTGAGATAGGTCAAAGCGGCTGTTTTCAGTTAGTGTGCAAATTTGTACAAATTAGTTGAATCGAATAGAAAAGTGGCTGTTTGTGACAAGCCCGATTTTAAAAATCGTCATGTCGTTACAGTCCCTTTATTTTTGCCTTTTTAGCCTTTTTGTCAGTGCTTTTTCTTCAGCATTGTTCTTTCGATATTATTCTTTGCCGGTCCTTTATCGCTGCTGAAGCTGGAAGCTTTTAAAAAGAGTCAGCTTCATTTCGTAAGGATTAAAGAGCGGCAGAAGGGGATGGTTCAAAATCAGAAGCTCGCAGGATGGAGAGTTCTTCATCATCGAGCGCTGTGGATTTCTGCTGTTCAATCAGACGCCTGGCCTGGCGGGTAATCGCTTTTTCAAGAAGTGTGCGAACATCTCTTCCGTTGGCAAAATGAGCCGGACGGTTCTTTGCGATTTCTTCAAATCTCTGCTCCATAACCTGACTGGCTTCTTCATCGAGCTGGTAGTCAAGCTCTGCAGCCATCTTGCGCAGAATCATCATCAGCTGCCTGGCACTGTAGTCTTCAAAATGGATAAATGTTGTAAAGCGTGAACGCAGTCCTGGATTGGAATCGAGAAACTCTTCCATGCGATCCGGATAGCCTGCTGCAATTACGACAAGATCATCGCGGCTGTTTTCCATCTGTTGAAGAAGAACTTCAATGACTTCATGACCAAAGTCCTTCTCGGATTTGCGCGAAAGGGAATAGGCTTCATCGATAAAAAGAATGCCGCCTCTGGCCTTTTTAATCATTTCCATCGTCTTCTTTGCGGACGATCCGATGTATTCACCGACCAGATCGCTTCGCGAACATTCGACAAGCTGTCCTTTGGAAAGAAAGCCAAGATCCTTATAAATCGCTGCAAGAATTCGTGCGGTTGTCGTTTTGCCGGTTCCAGGATTGCCAGAGAAAACAAGATGTCTGGCGGCTGGCGCAGTTTTCAGACCGCGTGCTTTTCGCAGACGGCTGATCTGAAGAAGAGCGCTGAGATCGCGGATTTCCGCTTTGACGCCTTCAAGTCCGATCAGTGAATCGAGTCTTTCCATGTCTTTTTCAAGCTGGTTTTCTTTTTCATCGTCCAGAGCCGAATCAGATTCGAGCTCACTTGAATCGCTGTGCGGCAGGAGAATGTTTGCAGACTCTGTCTGTGCGCCCTGATCTTTGGAAAGATCATCGGCGATTTCATGTGTCTTTTTGGAAGCATCAGGATGAGGAGTGTTGCAGAAGCGATCTTCGATTTTTGTCAGAATCGAATGAAGAAGAATTTCGTTGAGAGAAGGAAAGTCAGGAGCACTGGTCTGAAAGTAGGCGTCCGCCCATCGGAAATCTTCCTTGAGATCTTCAATAGAATAGCCGCCAGCTCTTGCAGGAGAAGTGCAGACGCGCTCAATGATCCGCTCTTTTTCATGTTCAGGCAGATCAAGAAACAGATCGCATAAAGCAGAAACATCGCTTCTCTTTCCGGTTTTTGCATAGAGATCGCGGCACAGAGCGCTTCCCATTCGTCGTCGCATATCCCAGCCAAGCAGGCCGCTTAAAAAATCACAGGTGCCGTACGCAGTCAGCAGATCCTGTTTCAGTGTAGTTTGCATAGTTTCATTATAAACACCCCGGGATGTGCGTCCATTTGGAAAGAATTTCTAAACAAACAATGCATTATGATTGATTTTTCTGTCGTTTAGAGGCCGTTTTTCTTCAGGCATTATCAAAGCGGCAGTTGAAGAAAAACGTATGATGGAGATAGAGATCAATACATATCACATTTCAGTTGGCTCTGGAAAGGAATTTATTACTTATGTTATTCGTAACTCTTATGCCTTATTTCTCCAGCCTGAGCATGGAAATCGGCTGGTCTGTCGCACTTCTTCTGATTTACTATATCGGCATTGCGGCCGGCCTGTGGAAAATGTTTGAGAAAGCCGGCGAGCAGGGCTGGAAGGCTCTGATCCCGTTTTACAACACGTATATTCTTTACAAGCTGACCTGGCAGACAAAAATGTTCTGGATCGAAATCGCAGTCATTCTGGGTGCCGGTCTTCTGTATACCCTCGGCCTTGGAACGATGAGCATGCTTATGATTTACATTGCCTACGGTCTGTCAATTGTTGAGGCACTCATTCAGGGCTGCCTGTGCTACAACATCGCCCTTGCCTATGGTCATGGCTTCGGCTATTTTATCGGAATCTATCTGCTTGATTTCATTTTCTATCCGATCATTGGCTTCGGCTCTTCGCAGTATGCGGGAAACCGTTACGAACGCGCTGACTCCTATCATATGGCTCATTAATCCATCTGAACGATCATCCTGTATTGATTAGACGGATTGAACAGATTATTCAGATCAATAAGCTCCCGTCAGGGAGTTTTTTTGCATCTGCATGAGCGTGCCTGTCGATTTGTATGGATGCTCTGTCGAAAAAAGAACAGAACTGTAAAATCGACTCTTTTTGAACTAATATGAAAAAGCATGAAGCTGCTGCAAATCTGCCGGATTTGTCAGAAGTGCCGGAAAGAAAAGAGGAAACCGTATGTCCAGTCTTCAGGATCTTGTACTTGAATTATGGAAACCCAACAGTACCCGAAGCCGTTACAACGACTTTAAACCGGTTTTCCGGCGTTATGACGGGTTCGATTCTGAGACAGAATTCAACAATGTCTGCCGGACGATTGAGGAAACAAAAGATGATTCAACCGTAATATCCGACGGGAATTTTGCCTTCCGTCCGCGCGTGGAAATCCTGCAGCAGATCAAAAAAGAACTGCCTTCGATGGATCTTCACAGGATTACTCCGGCGGAGCTGACGATGTTTGCGGATCCGGAAGTGAATTCTGTTTTTCTTTCGGCTCTTGGCTATACCTTTTCTCTTGCCGAGCGCAACCGCCTGTTCTCTTCAAGAAAGCAGCAGGAAAATTTTATTTCCAATCTGATTGTATATACGATTGACTATCTGCTTCCGCTTCGCTTTAAGCCGGATCAGTGTCCGAAAGTCATTTTTTATGATCATGGCAATATGGATGAGCGAAGTTTCTGGTTTCTGATTCTCTGCTATGTCATGGGAATGGACGTTGTGGTGCTTGAGCCAGCCGGCGAGCCTGCATTCTGGACGTATGATCTCGATCATCTCAGTGAAAAAGTCACTGGAAATCGAAGAAGCTCTGGCAAAACACTTGCTCAGCGTGCCGCGCTCGGCCAGAAGATCGAGAAAGTCCGTACAAATGTTTCTGTTCTTTCTTCCCAGATTGATGACAGTCTGTTCGTTTCAACGGGCGTGTTCAAACCCTGGACCTATCGCGGAAAACCGATGCGGGAGATTCAGATTGAAGGAACGCGCATTGATCTGGAAGATGTGTGGGGACGGGAAGCAAGATTCCGTGAAGGTTTTGCCGCAGATCATGATTCCGTTACAGTGCCGACATTCTACGCGGAAATTGACGGGGTGGATAAAGATCCCGATGAATATGCAAGACTGCTTTCCAGGATGGAAAACGCTCCTGATCTGCAGATCGATACCGAGCGCGGCAGAAGCCTGCTCCGACACATGCCAGATCCGAAAGAGTCTGTAAAACTCGTTTTTTCCATGAATCCGGATGGAACGTTTGACTACGAAAAGCTGCGCGACCGGCAGGACTGCATTTTCGATCAGCTTTCCGATGAAACAGCACACTTTTTTGTCGACAAGCTCAATGAGTTTATCCTCGCTCAATCGCCAAAACCATCCAAGAATGATCGCGTTCAGATCGCAGCCGTTCTTCTTTCTCTTTCCAAAGAGATTGGCCGGATGATTGAAAATCATGACTATCCGTTCAACGTTCCAAAAGTTCTGCTGTTTCTGTTTAAAGAAGAAAAGATCATCCGGGAATGCCAGATTATTCTCCCGTTTTTAAAGATGATGGGCTTCGATGTAGCAATTTTTGCTCCCTCGGGCGTTTCCGGCCTGGCCGACCGTACCCGGACGACCATCCGCCTCGATAAGATGGACTACGACATGGCCGTGCCTCCGATTCTTCATGATGGGGCAAACGGAAAAGGAAAGGACAGAACCCGTGATGAGAAGAAAGGCGGAAAATCGTTCTTCGATTTCTTCCGTTGATCCTGCCTCATTCTTCGATTGAACCATTCCTTCTGTTTCTTTTTCGATCCAGAAGAGTACTGAAAAATTTCCTGAAGCATGTGCAGAAGGAGGTTTTGTTTTCCGCAGGAAACAAAAAGATACCGTGAGTCGAAAAAGATCAATCAGTTCCTAACGATTCGTTATCTTTTTCTGTACATAAAGAGAACTGTAAACAGGCGATGGTAAAATAAAACAGATATTTGCACCTTTCATTCCTGCGGGATGAAAGGAAAAAACCGGCCGGAAAACCGGCCGGCTGATGCAAACAGTAGAGGATGGAGTATGAATTTTGACAATTTAGAAAGCCCTCTGGCTGTTCTTGAAGAAGACCCGTTTGCTGAAAGCAAGGCGAGCCAGTATTCCTACAAGCCAAGAGTTGATGTCATGGAAGTCACCAAGCCGGTGATGGAAATGGAAGAGAAAAATGATTATCAGACAGCTCTGCGCAAGCTGCCAGCCGTACGCGCTCTGACTAATGAGATTGATATTTCGAATCCGAAAACAATCCAGATGTTCGGTGCAAAAGCGGGAGATGGCATTTCGCGCGTTTCCAGCCAGCTGCTCGATAATACGCAGGCGATCCGTTCAAAAGAAATTTCAGAAATGATGGTCAATCTGACGAATGCGATGAAACGATTTGATGCCACAGAACTTGATCTTGATGATCAGATGGGCAAACGCGGCATCTTCGGAAAAATGCGCATGAAAGTAAAAGAATCTATCGAAGATATCGTTGCAAAATACGACAATTTGGCAAAGGATGTCGACAAGATTTCAGCAACGCTCAACCGCTACATGTCCGACATTGACAGTTCGAATGCCAACCTGGAAAAACTGTATAACGCAAATGCGCAGTACTTCAAAGCACTCGAATGCTACGTCGTAGCCGCAGACATGGGTCTTGAAGAGATTCAGGACAAGATGAATGAAGTGCAGTCGGATCCATCCATGTCCGATGATCAGAAGAGCTTCATCGTCCGCAAGCTACAGGATAACTACTACCTGCTCGAACAGCGCAAAGCAGATCTGCAGACAGCTGAAATGGTATCTCTTCAGCTTCAGCCGACGCTTGCTCTGATGATGCAGTCGAACTATCAGCTGATGGGCAAGATCAATACGTCATTTATTGTCACGCTGCCTGTTTTCAAGATTTCACTGACCAACGCAGTCATGCTCAAACGTCAGGAAATCCAGGCAAAATCGATTGCTCAGCTCGACCAGGCAACGAATGATCTGCTTCTGCGCAATGCCAATACAACTGTAAACAATTCCAAAACAGTCGCAAAAATGGCAAATACGACTGGAATCAAGATGGAAACTCTGCAGAAAGTGCAGGATACCATCATGAACGGAATCAACGAAGTCAATGAAACTATGGCAGCCGCTTCCGTTCAGCGAAAAGAAGATTCCAAAGAACTCAATCGCATGATTCTTGATATGAAACAGAAAGGATTCGGTGCTTAATATGGCTGTACAGCTTGATCTGAATAAAGAAGTCAAACTTGATCTGAATAAGGGAATTACCCTGGATCTGAACAAAGGCGACTTCGTCAACCTTTCCAATAACAGTCTTGACTCCTCCGTCCTGCGAGCAGGATGCGGATGGAACTGCAGGAAAGTGGAAAAACGCGGACTTTTCCGTTCAAAAATGGTTTCTGAAGATGTCGACCTCGATCTGGTTGCGGTTCTTGAAGATGCCAACGGAACTATTCTCAACCGTGTTTTCTTCAACCGTCTTCAGGTTCCCGGTCTGGCTCTTGACCAGGATGATCGCTCCGGAAGCGATGGCTACACCGATATTAACGCGGCTGTCCGCTCGCTTTCTAAAGACAACGAAAACATCACGATCCGTCTGAACATGATCGCACCGCAGGTGCAGATCATTAAAATCGGTGTCGTCATCTATAACGTTGGCCGAGTTAAGCAGGGTCTTAGACCTCATACCTTTGAGATGATCGACAGCGCCTATTGCAAACTCGTGGATGAAACAGGCAAAAAAGTCCTCTGCTCCGTTCGCATGGGTGAAAACGGCGGCGATCATACAGCAGTAGTCATGGCTGTTCTGAAACGCTATCAGGGACAGTGGGTCTTTGAAGCAGCAGAAGACTATGTCTATGCTGACAACGTCCTTGACTTCCATTAATTAATACAAACTCTGCTGCCAGGCAGGCAGTATCGCCTGCTTCCGGCATTCAATTCGTAAAGAAACGTTTGTACAAATACACATGTACAGAAGGAGAAAACAGTATGGATTTCAGTTCTCTTAATCTTGGAGGATCCGGATCCTCCTCAAACAGTGCATCTGCTGCACCTGTAAGTCTTGATCTGCATAAAGGCTTTACGCTTGATCTGACAAAACCTACCGGAGCTGCTCTGAGTTCAATTCGTGTCGGTCTTCTCTGGGATCCGGTTGTTTCCGGAACAGATGTTGATATCGATCTTTCAGCTTTCCTGCTGCATAACGGCAGAATCTATTCCGCAGCCGATGTTATTTTCTTCAACACTCCCAAAGGAGCTCCGACAGAAGCGTACATTTTCAAATCTGCTGATGCGAGAACCGGAGCAGAGGCTTCGGGCGATGATGATGATGAGTGGATTCAGGTCAATCTCGATCGTGTTCCAGCTGATGTAACGAGCATTGTTTTTGTCGCCAATATCTTCAACTACCTGCAGAACAACCAGACATTTGGCGTTGTTCGCTCGCTTGCCCGCGTTTCGGATGCATCTAACGGAAAACCGCTTGCAGATTTCCATCTGTCTTCTGACTATGCAACGGATTCTGCGATCATTCTTGGAGAAGTTGAACGCAAAAATGGAACATGGTCCTTCAATACGATCGGCGAAGGATCGATGAACGATCTCAACGGTCTGCTGGGAAAATTCCAGTAATCGGCTGAAAAATCTGTAATTTTCAAAAAATTCACCAAAAATCTGAACAGCTGATTCTTAGAGCGCGTTTCTCGATCGGATGTATAGAGTGAAAACAGCTGTTCATTCGGAACAGAGGTTTTCTATATCCCTGCATTTGCAGGGGTGATCCCGTCTGTGAGCTGTGTAACCTTTACAGGTGCTTTTTGTCCCCGCTTTAGCGGGGGTGCTCCAACTCATACGTTTGTTTTATCCCGGCGTCAGCGGGGTGCTCCGCCTGACAGTTTTAGTGTTTGGAAAACTGTCAGGCGCTTTTTAATTCAACAGAGCAGAATATCGATGCAAAAATTCGAAAAACTCATACAGGAATGCTGGATTAAGGAAAAATTAATCAAATCCTAAAGGTAACAATTGAAGAGTATTTGTATTATTGAGGCAAATCAGCGAAATTCTGCAGGTATGCGAATCCGGATTTCTGACTGAAATCACTGGCGCATAAACAGGTATCCGTTTTACCCCTGCAGGTATAATTACGCTGTGGACTGTAGAATCAGTCCGGAAAGGAAGAATTATGAATTTTTCTGATTTAACAGGATCAGGGAACCGCAAATCTTCTGCTGACAGCGGCCTGACGCTGGATCTTAATAAGGGTATTTCCCTGGATCTGGTCAAGGAGAATGGTGCAAATCTGCATAAAGTCGATGTTGGTCTTGCATGGGATCCGGTTCTCACCGGAAAAGATGTCGACCTGGATCTGTCGGCCTTTTTCCTCCATCGCGGACGTGTCCAGTCACTGGATGACGTTATGTACTACAAAGCGGCACCGACTATGCGCTGCTTCCAGTATGCGGAATACTCGGGAGACAGCCGTGACGGATCAGAAGCCGACGGCGATGATCCGGATGAATTCATCAAGGTTGATCTGGACAGAATTCCGTCTGATATCGATAAGGTTGTTTTTGTTGTCACGATTTATGATGCGATCCGGAATAACCAGACATTTGGTGTTGTCCGCTCGCTTGTCAAAATCGAAGATGGACAGACCGGCAAGAATCTCGCGACATACCGTCTGAACACAGACAATTCCGTTGACACTGCGTTTATCGTCGGCGAACTTGCCCGCAGCGGTCGCGGCTGGAGCTTCAATGGTATTGCGGATGGACGCGACGGCGATCTGAATGATCTGCTGCGTCTCTACAGCTGATCTGTTAAATGAATGGAATGTAAAGAATGGACAATAAAAAAATGGTTGGCCTGACTACACAGCAGGCTGAGGAAAGTAAAAAGAAATACGGTACAAATGCCCTTTCTGTCAAAGAAACTCAGACATTCTGGGATATGTACAAAGAGTCGTTTGACGACATCTGGATTAAGATTCTTTGCGGCGCATTAGCTCTGCAGCTTGTGATTGCGGTTCTTGGAATGATCTGGCCGGATCTTTTCCATCAGGATCTGATCGAAATTCTTGGCGTTGCCATCGCCATTTTCCTGGCTACATTTGTCGGAACGCTTCAGAACTATAAGAATAACCAGCAGTTCAATACGCTGCAGGCAGAAGCTTCAAAGATCAAAACGAAAGTCTATCGTGATGGAAAAATTCACGAAATGCTCATCGATAACCTTGTTAAAGGCGATGTCATTCTTCTGCAGGCCGGCGACCAGGTTCCTGTTGACGGCGTAGTCATCAAAGGATCCTGCAAAGTCAATCAGGCTGCACTGAACGGCGAGAGTCGAGATGAGACGAAAACAGCTATCGAAGGCCCTGTAAACCTGGATGAAACCTGCGATGACTTCGCAAATCCGCACTGGGTTTTCCGCGGAAGTGTCATTACAAGCGGTGAAGTTCTTGTTGAAGCAGTCGTCATCGGTGACCATACAGTTCTTGGCGGCATTTCTGAATCGCTTGGCGAAACATCCAAACCTTCTCCATCTGCAGAGAAGATGGAAGTTCTGGCCGGACAGATCGGTAAAATCGGTGTGATCGGCGCAGCAGTGGCTGTTGCAGCGAACATCATCTTCGAACTGATCGGAAATCAGGATTACAGCTTTGCTTCAATGCTGGCTCTGGCTATCCAGAACGTCATGCTGTTTGTATCCATCATCATCATGGCTGTTCCGGAAGGTCTGCCATTAATGAACGCTCTTGTTTCAAGCATGAACTCGGGCAGAATGCTAAAAGAAAACATCCTTGTCCGTCACTCTGAATCGATTGAAACAGCCGGCTATATGAACCGCCTGTTCTCCGATAAAACCGGAACGATCACAGAAGGCGTTCTTTCTGTTGTTGAATGGATCGACGGAACCGGTCAGGTCTTCGCCGATATCAATGCAGTTTCTCCAAAACTGAAAAGTCAGCTGGTCAATGGCATCGGCCTGAACAACGATGCGCTTCCAGCTGACGGCAAGGCCATCGGTTCAAACGGAACTGACCGTGCGCTGATGGACTACCTGATTTCTTTAGGCGAAGAGAATATTGATCGCTCTGTCATTACGCATAAAGAAGCGTTCGACTCCCAGAGAAAATTTGCAAAAGTCGATATTGGGGATCTGGAGTACGTCAAGGGTGCCCCGGACTTCCTGATCGATCAGTGCACCGAGTACATGGGACTTGACGGTGAAATTCATCCGTTTACAAAAGAAGATCGTGAAAAAGTAGACGCCCGCATGAAAGAGCAGATGTCCCGTTCTATGCGTCTGCTGCTCATCATGATGCGCGATCGCAAAGACGGTCCGATGATTTTCCTTGGACTTGTATGCATCCGCGATAATGTACGTTCGGATGTTGCACAGACTGTCGCAAAAATGAAACGTGCCGGATGTGAAGTTGTCATGGTTACAGGTGACAACGCAGCAACCGCAACCGCAATTGCCAAAGAAGCAGGCATTCTTTCCAGCAATAAAGACGTCGTTCTGACTTCGGATGAACTTTCGAAGATTTCCGATGACGAACTTCGCAAAATCATGCCGGATCTGCGCGTCGTTTCGCGAGCCCGTCCTATGGATAAAAAACGCCTGGTCGATATCGCTCAGGGTCTCGACTATGTTGTTGGTATGACAGGTGATGGCGTCAACGATTCGCCGGCTCTGAAAGCTGCGGATGTCGGATTCTCAATGGGTGACGGAACCTCAGTTGCCAAGGAAGCTTCGGATATCGTTATCGTCAACAACTCTCTTACAAGTATTGGCAACGCTGTAAAATACGGCCGTACAATGTCGAAGTCCGTTTCGAAGTTCATCATCTTCCAGCTGACTGTCAACATTGCCACAATTCTGATTAACATCGTTGCTCCGTTCTTCGGATTCACAGAACCGTTTACGATTGTTCAGATCCTCTGGATCAACCTGATCATGGATACGCTGGCTGCTATTGCCTTCGGTGAAGAGCCGCCTCTTGACCGCTATATGAAAGAAAAGCCGGTCAGCAGGAAAGCCTCTGTTCTGACTCGCTACATGATCGATTCCATTGCAACAGCAGCTGTCTATATTACAGTTGTTGCAGCAGTTCTCATGTATATGGGTGAGCACAATTTATTAAGCGGACTGGGTCTTACGACTCCTGAACTTGAAAGAACATTCTTCTTCACGTTCTTCATCTACGCAGTCATCTTCAACTCGCTTAACACCCGTTCTCAGTCGCTCAACATTTTCGAGCACATTTCTGAGAACAAGAAGTTCATGAGCGTCATGACGCTGATCTTTGTCATGCAGACTCTGCTGATTTACTTTGCGGGCGCGATTTTCAATACAGTACCTCTGCCGGCATCTGCTCTGTTTACAGCTCTTGGACTGGGTATCCTGATTATTCCTGTGGATATGTTCAAAAAGATCATTCTGAAAACCGCATTCCAGAAATAGCCGGACTGGCTCAGATTCCGGATTCGGATTCAGCTGATTCTCATTTGCCTCCCGCCTGCGCGGGGGGCATTTTCAGTTTCTATTCTGAAGAGGGATTACAGATTGCTGCTTGAGGGAAAAACAGAGAACTGAAAGATTCTGTGATTCACAGGTGGATTTCATT
>Strawberry_p1__coassemble_1855_pt1 | contig 29155 bp, 21 predicted proteins | sample Strawberry_p1__metabat2_high_PE_023 | metagenome-assembled genome bin Strawberry_p1
CCGATCATGATTTGTTCTGAAGACAGTTTCAGAGCCCCGGACTTTTCGCAAATTGAACCTCTCTAAAAAGCAGTATGGAAATAAACCGATAAGGCAGCTAGCCGTCGGCTCTCTTTTGACATTTGAAAAATCAAATTTAGCTATGTTAGGAGAAAAAAGAAAATGAAAAGCAAAATGCCAAAAATTCCTACAGAGAAGAAACCAATTTATAAAAGAAAATGGTTCATCGTCCTTGCTGTCATCGTAGTGCTGGTTATTCTGGGGAACGTTTTCGGGTCTGGTGATGAGAAAGAGAAAACTGCAAAATCCAATGAACCAGTGGCGAGTGAAAAAGTAGCATCCAGCAAAAGCAAAGCCTCAAGTGAGAGCAAAGTTTCAACCGAAAGCAAGGCGTCGAGTGAAAACAAAGAATCTAAGGCTTCTGAACCTGCCGAAGAATCCGTGACTGCACACATGGCGAAGGAAGATAATGTATCAGCTGAATATAAAAGTGCTTTGAGAGCAGCTGAGCGATACAGCGATCGCATGCACATGTCTAAAGCTGGAATATATGATCAGCTGACCAGTGAGTATGGAGAAAATTTCCCTGCAGAGGCTGCGCAATACGCAATCGATAATCTTCAGGCAGACTACAATTACAACGCTTTAAAGAGCGCCGAATCGTATAACAAGACTCTTCACATGAGTAAAGCTGCACTGTACGATCAGCTTGTCAGTGAATACGGCTCACAGTTTACAGCAGAAGAAGCACAGTACGCTGTTGATAATCTTGAAGCTGACTATAACGAAAATGCTTTAGCCAAGGCTAAAGCGTATCGAGACATGGATATGTCAAACAACGCGATTTACGATCAGCTGATCAGCGAATACGGAGAACAGTTCACTCCTGAAGAAGCACAGTACGCAATTGATCATTTAGATGCATAAGAAAGAGGCCGGATACAATCCGGCTTTCTTTTTGCCTCTCATTAATCTTTGAAAGATCAGCAAGATCAGGCGGTGCAGTCATTCAGACCGGAATGATAGAGCCAGACATTTCGAATGAACAGTTGTGACCAAAGTAAAAAACAGGCTCGACCCCTTCGCGGGGCTGAGCCTGTTAGCTTTCATGTAAGTGTCTTTGACACTGAGAGTTTTTCAGATGACCTGACTTACTTGGACTGAACGGTGTTTTTCTCTTTCAGGAAGTCGAGGGTCTTGCGCTGAGTGATCTGAGCGGCAACAGCTTCTGCCGGGATCAGCATCTGGAGCTGTTCAGGCGGGAAGTTATAGACAGTGGAGAGGAGTGCGTACTCTTTCTTCAGGTCTTCTTCGTCAGCTTTGATCTGTTCAGCGGTGGAGATTGCATCAAGAACGAGTGCGGAACGCAGTTCTTTTTCTGCTTCAGGGAGCAGACGAGCACGGAACTCTTCAGCGGTCTGTTTGGAGGCTTTCAGGAAGTCTTCAAAGCTCATGCCGTACTGTTTGAGCTGTGCTTCATACTGCTGCATGTGCTGATCAGCCTGAGATTCGATCATTGCGGCAGGGATATCCATTTTTGCGCCGTCAGCAATTCTGGACAGAATATCGAAGGCCAGTTTGTTTTCAGCTTCTTCGTTGCGGGTCTGTTCCAGTTCTTCACGGACTTTGGCTTTGAGTTCGTCAACAGTCTTGACGCCTTCAAGGTTCATCTTTTCTACGAACTCGTTGTCGAGTTTCGGAGCGACGAGAGCCTGTACGGATTTAACTTTGACTTCAAAGATAACAGGCTGTCCGGCCAGAGACGGTTCGAAATAATCAGCAGGGAAAGCAACTTCTACATTGCGTTCGTCGCCGGCTTTTACACCGAGCAGCTGGTCTTCAAATCCAGGGATGAAGGTGTGGCTGCCAAGTACGAGAGGATAGTCGTTTGCGCTTCCGCCTTCGAATGCAACGCCGTCTTTTTTACCGACGAAGTCGATGACAACTTCATTGCCATCTTCTGCAACTGAGCCTTCTGGCAGCGGTTCAAACAGAGTGGTCTGGTTGACACGGCTGATAACAGAAGAGAGAACTTCTTCTTCCGATACAGTGATCGGCTCTTTTTTGAAGTTCAGGCCAGTGTAGGCAGGAAGAGTAACTTCCGGTACGAGGGTCAGGGTCAGCGTAACGTTTACGTTGCCGTCCGGCTGACGCTCAGACATGAATGCAGGCTGAGAAGCAAGTTTCAGCACGTGCTCTTTTGAAGCTTCGGTGAAGACTTTTCCGGCTTCCTGAGCCAGTACGAATTCTTCGATTTCAGCAGCGTCTTCAGACTGAGTTGCTGCTTTAGCGGCTTCGAGATCTTTTTCATACTCGTCTTTGTCGATTGTGAAATTGATTACAGCTTTATTCTTTTCAGGGAACTCGATTTTATAATCCATTAGAATCATCTTCTTTCTGTGTCCATGATATCAAATTCACCCATGCGCACTGCTGAATTTGACTTGTCGCCGCCTGTGCGAAACCGGGATTTGTTCCAGAATAGTCAGAGATGATACAGAATCGGTAAAAATCTATCGATTTCAGTACAATCTCGATCAGATTTATTGGCTAATCCGAATCGGATTTGAAACGGAACGTACAGAAAAAAGACTGGCTGATCCCCTCATTTCCAGGCGCCTGCTGCACAGAAAGCTGCCAGAGAAAGATCCTGAAAGGCCAGCGCTGATCTGAATACGTGAATACCGTTTTACATCCTCTGCAAAAACACTGTCTTCCCATATTTGTCTGATCTGCCAAAAAAAGGTGCCGAAAAGAACAAATCGAGCATGAAAAGATGATCGGATGGACAAGTGATTGAAGGCGAACTTTTGTGTCTTTACAATTGTATTCCCTGAAGAAGTTATCTGATTTGGTGGGTATTCCTGCACAAAACAGAAAATGCTTTTCAGAAATGTCCCTTTGTTTTTTCAACGGTCTGCTTTCTTTGCGGTTAAAGAGTGCTGTTCATCTCTGGACGTACAGAGGCGCGCAAGAGGTTCCCGATTGATAAATAAAGGTTTTTTCGAAAAATTTGATACAATGTTTTAGACTTTTGAAAACAGTCCGCCCGGCCCCTTCCGGTTGAGAAACTGATGGTGGCTGAGTATAATTTCGAATACTGAAATGAACGGTTTCACAATAGTGGAGGCATTCATTCAGTCAGGAATGGAGTGATCCTTCTCTGTTGGAAAGAGAAACTACTGATACCGGCACGCAGAATTCTGCCGCTCTGCTCAAAGACGACGAGCGTCTCGCCATGACGCTTGCATCTCAGAGCGACAGGCTGAATGACTCGCTGCAGGAAGTTCAGCGTCTTCTGGATCGGCCAGATCTGGCGGATGAGTTCAAAGGCGAACTGATCCAGTCCATGATCCGTGCACAGATCAGTGCCTGGATACATATGGAAAAAGACGGCATGCAGATCGAATTCGATCCCTCGCTGCTTACCGACCCCGCCAGAGATCCAGTTCTGCTTCAGGCAAAAGCTCTGCTTAAAGAGCGTCTGGAAAAGAACATGAATCTCAGCGCCCGGTTTGCAGAGCGTCTGATCGATGAAGAAGCGCTCGAAAGTCTGCCTTTTGATTTTTCTGCCGTTGATGCAGAGCAGCTTGCCAGTTCCATTGTTCGTCTTGTCCTGAAAGAGATGAAGGATGAGGACGGGTGGAAGGCGTATGCAGACGCCTATTGTTCACAGCCTTTTCAGCCATATCCGCTGCGTATAGAAATGAGAGGAAAACAGCAATGAAGATTAACAGCACAAAAAACGAAAACAACACCGTTACACTGACCGTCGTTATTGAACCGGCAGAATGGTCCAAAGAAGAAAAAAACGTTCTCAACAGCTTTAAACGCAATGCAAACTTCAAAGGTTTCCGTAAAGGCGCAATTCCAGCAGCCATGATCCGCAAAGTATACGGACAGGAAGCTATCGACGAAGCAGCAGTTGAACTCTTTATCCGCAAAAACCTCGACCGCATCATCGATGAGCAGGGTCTTGAGCCAATCGATCAGATTGATGTTCAGAAATTCGAAAAAGGCGAAGACGGCGTAACTGTCGATTTTATCATCCCGGTTGCTCCGGAAGCTAAACTGGGCGAATGGAAAAACCTCGGCATCGAAAAAGAAGCTGTAGAAGTTACCGATGAAGAAGTTGAAAAAGAAATCGAAAACCTGCTTGACGCTCAGGCTACTCAGGATCTCGTTGAAGACGGAGAAGCTCAGGAAGGCGACAACGTAACCGTTGATTTCACCGCTCTTGTTGAAGGCGAAGAAACACCGGATGAAGTAAAAGAACAGACTGTTACCATCGGCGGAGCAGGTCTGCCAGAAGGCTTCTCTGAAGCACTGACAGGTGCAAAAACCGGCGATGTAAAAGAAGTTGTAACAACTTACGGCGATGATGCTCATGAAGCTCTTGCAGGCAAGAAAGTTACCTTCAACATCACAGTCGGCGACATCTTCCGCAAAAACAAACCTGAACTGAACGATGAATTCGCAAAAACAGTAAAAGCTTACGGCGAAAACGAAACAGTTGACGCACTGAAAGAAAACATCCGCAAATCTCTTCTCGAACGCAAAGAAGAAAATGCAGAAGACACATACATCGCAAAAGTCCTCGAAGCTGCAGCTGCTAACGCAGATGTAACCGTTCCGGCTTCCATGATTGCTAAGGAAGCAAACGTAATGCTGGATACCTTCAAGAGACAGCTTGGCGCAAGCTATCAGGTGCTGCTCCAGCAGACCGGTCAGAACGATGACGGCATCCGCGAGATCTACAAACCTGAAGCTGAGAAACGCCTGAAAAACTCTCTCATCCTCGAGGCTATCGCACGCGATGAAAACATTACCGTAACCGACGAAGAAGTCGAAAAATACATTGACGAGTTTGCAGCTGACAACAACGTCTCTGCAGCTGATGTCCGCAAGAACCTGGACATGAACAGCTTCAGACGTACAGTCCTCAGCGAAAAAGCAATGGATGCACTGCTCGCCGCTCAGGAAACTGAAGCTGCTGAGTAAGCAGACCCGTCGAGAACAGAAAAAAAGACGCGCTTGCGTCTTTTTTGCCAATAAGACAGGAGGTTTTACATGAATTCGAAAACGTATCCAATCATCTGCACACGGGGAGTCATCGTTTTTCCAGGTCAGGAAATCGTGATTGATGTCGGCCGTGAAAACAGCATTCGTGCCATCGATAACGCTCAGGGCAATTACAATGGACGGATCTGCATGTTTTCCCAGAAAAACAGTGACGTCGAGAATCCGGGCATTGATGATGTCCACGAGGTCGGTACGTTATGCTGGATCCGCCACGCACGCCGCTTTGACCGCTTTGTACGTGTGAAATTCCAGGGAATCGAACGTGTTCGTCTCGAATCCCTTGAGGAAGGAACACTTTCTGAAATCTGCGAAGTTGAGATGCTTCCAAGCCAGAAACAAGATGAAACGGAAGAAACAGTTCTTATCCGTATGGTCCGTCAGGCATTTGAAGGCATGCGGGCTGGCGAAAAGTTCATGTCAAAAGAGCTTCTGCTCGATCTTTCCAAAGGCATTACCCCGGACTTTCTGACTGATAAAGCCGTTCAGTCCTTCCCGCTTTCCAACGAGCGCAAGCAGAAATACCTGGAAACGCAGGGGATCAATGAGCGTCTGATGATGCTCCTTGAAGATATTGAACAGGAAAAACGTCTCTCTGAAGTCGAAAAGACAGTCAATGAGACAGTCAAGTTCCGGATCGATCAGAACCAGAAAGATTTCTATCTGCGCGAGAAAATCGCGGCGATGCAGGAACAGCTGTCCGATGGACAGGGCGTTGCTCATGAGGGCGACCAGATCCGCAAACGTCTCGAAGAAAATCCGTATCCGCAGAATATTAAAGAAAAAGTTCTTGAAGAACTTGCCCGCTATGAAACCCTTCCGCCCGCAAGCGGAGAAACAGGCACGATCAAAATCTATATTGATCTGCTGATGAATCTGCCCTGGTGGCAGACGACTGAGGATAACGAAGACCTCGACAAGGTACGCGATATCCTTGAAGAAGACCACTACGGTCTGGAAAAAGTCAAAGAGCGTATTCTTGAGTATCTTGCCGTTAAGCAGAATACCAACTCGCTCAAAGCGCCGATTATCTGTCTTGCCGGTCCTCCTGGCGTAGGTAAAACGTCGCTGGCTAAATCCATTGCCCGTGCGCTTGGACGTCACTTCGTCAAGATGTCTCTTGGAGGCGTGCGCGATGAAGCAGAAATCCGCGGTCACCGCCGTACCTATATCGGCGCACTGCCTGGCCGTGTCATTCAGTCGATGAAGAAGGCACAGGTCATCAACCCTGTCTTCCTGATTGACGAAATTGACAAGATGGCTTCCGACTACAAAGGCGATCCATCTTCCGCAATGCTTGAAGTACTCGACCCGGAACAGAACTCCGTGTTCTCCGACCACTACGTTGAAGAGCCATACGATTTGTCCAAAGTCCTCTTTGTAGCTACCGCAAACTATCTGGAGAATATTCCGCCAGCTCTGAAAGACCGTCTGGAAATTATCGAGATTTCTTCCTACACCGATGTTGAAAAAATTCAGATTGCCAAAAGCCATCTGATTCCAAAGCAGCTCAAGGAAAACGGTCTGACAGAAGATCAGTTCGTCCTCGACGATGACATGATCCTCTATCTGATTCGCTACTACACCCGTGAAGCAGGTGTCCGTCAGCTCGAACGCACCATTGCCTCTCTTGCCCGCAAGAGCGTACTGGCGATCCTGCGCAAAGAGATGGACAAAGTCGTCATTACCAAAGAGCTTGTTCACAAGTGGCTTGGCAATGAGAAAGTCGACTACGGCAAGAAGGAAACAGAAGATCAGGTCGGTACAGTTACCGGTCTGGCTTACACATCCTTTGGCGGCGATATCCTTCAGATTGAAGCCAACAAGTTTGCCGGAAAGGGCAATCTGATCCTGACCGGTCAGCTTGGCGATGTCATGAAAGAATCAGCATCCATCGCTCTGGACTACATCCGCTCCAATGCTAATCGCTACGGCATTCTCGACAGCGCGTTTGGCAAAGTGGATATCCATCTGCACGTACCAGAAGGCGCCGTACCAAAAGACGGCCCGTCTGCCGGCGTAACGATGACCACAGCGCTGACTTCGCTGATGACCGGCATTCCGGTTAAATCCAACCTGGCAATGACCGGTGAAGTTACCCTGCGCGGTAAAGTTCTGCCGATCGGCGGTCTGAAAGAGAAATCTCTTGCAGCATACCGTTCCGGCATTACCAACATCCTGATCCCGAAAGGCAACGAAAAGGATCTCGATGATATCCCGCAGGAAGTCAGAGATGCAGTGACCTTCATTCCGGTATCCAATGCCGATGAAGTACTCGCCAATGCGCTCACTAAACCGCTCAAACCTCTGACAGCTGAAGAAATCGCAGCCGATCAGGAAGGCGAAAAGCCGAAAAAGAAAACAGCCAGAACCAGACGGACAAAAACAAAAACCGACGATGAACCGTCCGTTCCCGTTCTGAATGCCAATACTCACACCGGTACAAAATCTGTACCAGCTGGAGATGCGCAGTGAAACCCCTCCAGAGCTCCTTTCTGACCTCTGCGACCGGCAAGGAAGGCTGGCCGGATACCGACCTTCCCGAAGTCGTCGTTGTCGGCCGTTCCAATGTTGGAAAGAGCAGTTTCATTAACGCGCTGACCAACAAAAAGAAGCTTGCGTATGTCGGATCTACTCCCGGCAAGACGCAGCTTCTCAACTTCTTTGATATTGATAACCGGTGGATCCTCGTTGACGTCCCTGGCTACGGCTATGCAAAGCTTTCGCAGGCACAGATCCGCAAACTTGGCACCATGATGGATGAATACTTCAATGAGCGCCAGCAGATCGCATGTGTCGTATCTCTGGTGGATGCCCGTCATGCACCGAGCGAAGATGATAAGGACATGCTGGACTACTTCAAGCAGACTGGCCGTCGTGTCATCATCGGAGCAACCAAGATCGACAAAGTGCCCAAGACTAAACGCCTTGCAGCTCTTCGTACGATTTCAAAGGATCTGCAGATTCCTTTAAAGAACGTCTTTCCAATCTCTTCCGTCGAAAAGAGCGGCTTTGATGAAATCCTCGAAGCAGTCTACAAACTGCTGCCAGATGCCAGCGCAGAAGCCAGTGTAAAGTCAGAGAAGAAAGCAAAGCCAGCAGGCAAATAAGGAAGAACGAAACAAAGCAGGAATGCCCTGCCAGAACAGAAAATCAGCGGTCGCAGCACGAAGAGAACGCATATGCGTTTTCATGGCTGCGGCCGCTTTTTGCGTGCTTCTGTGTGACCCATCATTTTCTGATCGTCAGTCGCCGGAAGATGAAAAAAACTGCAGAACGAGCGGCTGCTCAGTTCTGCAGTGAATGGTGAAGTAAATCGTCAATGATGTAAATCAGTGAAGCTTGTTTTTGATGGAACGCATCATTTTGTACATTTTGTATTTGGACTTGTTTACAGGCAGATGATAGACGCCTGGCAGTTCAATGACTTCGCCATTAAAGCCTTTTTTGAAGTCGTAGACGCCCGAATCAATTGCGTCATCTGAGAAGTCGCCGGAGATGCCGTAGAAATTATAGCGGTCAAGTCCGTTATTCAGGCAGTACTCCATCATCGTCCAGTGAAGAGCATACAGGCCGTTAAACGTCTTGTAGTCTTCGTTGTAGCCGCTCATCAGACAGAGAACTTCCTTGCCATAGGTAAAGAAGATACCGGCAGCCAGAAGCGGTTTTCTCTCTTTCTGGATCATCTCTTCGCCATGAGCGATCCGCTTCTGCAGATTGCGCTGACGGTTTTCCAGTTCGCCCTTCTTATTGAGCATTTTCTTAGAAGCGTTCTGCTCCAGGTTATGTTCAACAGATTCCAGATCAGCTTCCACTTCCGCAAGCTCTTTATTCATTCGATCCAGGTATTCCTGCAGATCGATGCTTGCAGCCAGGAAACGTACGCCGTCTTTATCAACAAAGGAACGGTACAGCTGCTGATGATAGTCTGAGCTGCGCCATGTGAATCCTTTGCGCTTCGCGGTATCTTCAAGCAACTCATCAAGCAGGTGAAGATCTTTTTCTTCCATCTGCCAGACTTCAACGCCGCTGGTGAATGCATCTTTGATATTTCGCTGTGCTTTGCGCAGGAAGGATTTCTGAAGAGAGGCTTCATTCAAGCCTGCAGTCGGAACAATATGAATCCACTGCGGTTCTCTGGAGTTATCGATGCCTACATTAAATCCTTCGTGTTCAAAACCGATGTTCAGCATCGTCTGATGCAGTGCTATTTCCGGTTTAGAGATCGGATTGCCTTCAAGATCACGCTTGCAGTAGGCAATATACGGATCAATTGTCCAGTACATGACTTTACGATGGCTCAGATCATCATGGAATGCCCGGATGACTGCCTCAATTCGTTCAGGCGGAGCAGTGAAGTCCATCAGCGGGCCGCGCGGGCTTCGAGCATGAAACAGTCCAAAATGGGCCGGTTCAAGAACCGTCATCGCTGCTGCGACCGGCTGGTCAGAAGAATTTTCATAGACGCCAAGATACAGAGTTGTTAAGCCTTTATTGCTCTGCAGGTCAGCCATCATATCAGTCTGCCAGAAGTTTCGATCCGGATGCCCGTTGGCAAACTGCATGAAATCATTCTGACTCATTTCTTTCGTTGTCAGCATAACTATCTCCTTACGTACAGTTCTTTATTATACCGAACCCAGATGTCTTTGGCACGGAAGCAGACTTACGTAAATGTGTGAAATCGCTATAAGAAATGGCGAATTGAGGATTCCATGGTGCTGGTTATGTATATACGACAGTTGAAGAGGCTTTCCGCGGGCTTTTCTTCCCGCTTTTTTGGCTGAAAACGAGGAGAATGCAGTGTAAAAAACAGATAAAACCGTCGCTGGGATCCTCAGAATCCAGAATATTCGCGACGGTTTTCTTAATAGATTACTGATGCGGTGTATCTGTTTTCGCTTGTGAACATATACAAAGAGGTACTAAGCCTCTGTCTGTTTGTCGGCTTTCATCTCATCTTCAAGCTTGTCGAGTTCAGAGACCCACATGGTTCTTGAAGCATCGGAAGGCATGCGCCAGTCTCCGCGTGGAGAGAACGAGATGGAGCCAACTTTTACGCCATCGGGCATGCAGTTGCGCTTGAACTGCTGCGAGAAGAAGCGGCTGTAGAACAGGCGCAGACGGCTGAGAATTTCTTCTGTCGGCACATCCGGGAAGGCAATCCGGGCCAGATCGAAGATCTTTGCCGGTCGTTCATGATAGCGGAGCATATGGTAGAGGAAGAAATCGTGCAGATCATAGCTGCCAAGAACCTGTTCGGTCTTCTGGGCGATTTTTCCGTCTTTATCTGGCGGAAGGAGTTCAGGAGAAACAGGTGTCTCACAGATGGAGATCAGTACATCATGGAGAGCTTTGTCGCCGTTTTTCTCAGCTTCAAGGGCTTCGCTTTCAACGATGTAACGAACGAGTGTTTTTGGAACGGAGACATTGACGGCGTACATTGACATATGGTCGCCGTTATATGTGCACCAGCCAAGGGCAAGCTCAGAGAGGTCGCCTGTACCGATCACAAGCCCGCCAGTCTGGTTCGCCAGGTCCATCAGAATGAGTGTTCTTGTTCTGGCCTGGGCATTTTCATAAGTAATGTCATGCTTTTCTGGATCCTGTCCGATATCTTCAAAATGCTGGAGAACCGATTTTGAAATCGGAATCGTCCGGCTGGTGACATGGAGAAGATCCATGAGTTTGTCGGCATTGGTTTTGGTATGACTTGTGGTTCCAAAGCCCGGCATAGTAACGGCCAGAATGCCAGAGAGGTCAAGATTCAGCAGCTTGAAGGCACGGACGCAGACAAGCAGAGCAAGCGTGGAATCCAGTCCGCCGGAAATGCCGATGACAACAGACTTGCAGCCGATCTTTTCAAGACGGGTAGCCAGTCCTCGTGCCTGCAGCGTAAGGATCTGCTGACAGCGTTCAATGCGCTCCTGGCTCATTGACGGGACGAATGGATAGGCTTCAACGGGACGGCGGAGCATAATGGAATGAACGGGTTTGGAGTGGAACGGAATGCGGGTAATACCGTCTTCAAGCGTTTCAAAGGAAGTTTTGTATTTGAGACGGTCATTGCGCAGAGTTTCCAAGTCGATCTGTGCGCAGATGTATTTGCCAGGTTTCATCAGAGAAGTTGAAGCGAGCAGCTTGCCGTTTTCGGCGATCAGATCCTGGCCGCCAAAGACAAGGTCGCTTGAGCTTTCCGAAGGTCCGGCACTAGCATAAACGTACGCTGCATAGTTGCGGGCAGACTGATTCTGAACAAGCGATGTGCGGTATTCCTCTTTGGAAATGTTGTCATTGGAAGCAGAGAGGTTACAGAGTACGTTTGCTCCTGCACCGGCAAGATGGGAGCTGACTGGAATGGAGACCCAGAGGTCTTCACAGATTTCAACACCGATTACAGCACCGGTTGTAAAGTCTTCAAAGACAATGCGGTCGCGGACCGGAACGGCCTTTTTCATAAAGTGAACAACGGCGTTATGCGGCAGATACAGCGAAGAGGTAAACCAGCGCGGCTCGTAGTATTCGTTGTAGGCAGGCAGATACGTTTTGGCATAGAAACCGAGAACTTCATGATCATGAATAAACGCCGCAGCATTGTACAGGTGGTTTTCAACCTGCAGCGGCAGACCGACAAGCAGGCTTAAATGATCGGGCAGATTTTTGCACAGCCATTCGAGAGCCTGGAGGGATTTTCGCTGCAGAAGCGTTTCATAAAACAGATCCTGACACGTATAGCCGGTCAGCGAGAGTTCAGGCGTAACGACTAAACGGACATTTTCGTCCAGCTCAAGGCAGAGCCGGAGGATTTCTGCGGCATTGGCCATTGGATCGCTGATCGATACGCTCGGTGTCATAGCGCTGACTTCATAGTAGCTGTAGGGATTCATAGACGGATCTTTCTCCTTATATTCAGTAATTCATTTTTTTCTTTTTTAAGCAGGGTGTTCTGCATGTAAGAGCAGAACGCTCTGCTGTTTATTGTAACGGAAAGTCAGGCAAGGGGAGAAAGGCTTGTCTGCATGGGGAATATTTCCTGTCCAAAAACAGAAAAAAGCCGGACAGAGAGTCCGGCCTGAAAAGCAGGCTTAACGTTCGTCGCCTGAACCGTCTGAAAAGAGAACATAGAGCAGCAGACTGATCTTGTCTTTTGCGGTAAGCAGACCATTGGATGGATCGCGCATCAGAGCGATATAGGAAGACAGCTTCCGTTTCTCTACAGTATCCAGATACGCTTGATAAAAGGCTTTCTGGCGAGCGAGATCATCAGTCCAGTCTGCTGGCGAGGTGATCGACAGAGATTCAAGGAAATTGCGTCGATCGGAAAACGGCGCAGTGCGGTAATAATGACTGAGTGTTCGCTGAAGCTTGATTTTCAGGTTATCCGGCGTTGCCTGGGGAAGACTGGTCGTATTGGCATCGTGGATCCGGTAATCAAACAGGGAAAGATCCAGATAATACAGACCATTCTGAATTGCTGCAAGAAGAGCGAGCTGCCAGTCATGCGGAAGGATGAAGTTTTCATCTTCGACATAGCGCTTTGCCAGCTCTTTTGACACCATCATCGCACATCCCTGAAAGCCGTTATGATGGGCAATTGTCTGAAGACTGATCTGATTCAGCGAGCCTTCTTTCAGGTTATCGACATGAAGCAGGTTCTGGTTGGACCAGCCGGGAATCGGCTCAACGCTGTAGACTTCACCGTTTCCATGCATGAAGGAAAAAGAACTGGCCAGCAGCTGAATACCCGGCTGTATTTTGATCTGCTCCATCATCTTTTCAATTTTGTCGGGATGCCAGCGATCATCTTGATCACTCAGGAAAATATAGTCACCCTTAGCTTGCGAGAGCAGGGCATGAAAGTTTCTGATGTAGCCAAGATTGGCTCCGTCTTTGATCAGGCGGATATTGAGATCCGGGTGCCGGTTAATCCATGCCTGAATCACTTCAGGTGTCTGGTCAGTGGAACCGTCATCGCGGATGATCAGTTCATCAAAAGGAAGAGTCTGTGCTGCGATTGAGTCGAGCTGTTCTTCAATATAGGGTGCGCCGTTGTAAGCGGCGACGACAACGGAAAGAAACGGGCGGGATTCCGTCATGCAGACTGCCCTTTATCCTTTCTTGTCATCCTCGGCAGAAACCGGATTGTCATCGACTTTGATGCGGATGCTGCGGCGGTCGATCTGCCGTTTCGTCTTGCCATCTCGGACAATGGCCTCAAGATGATGGCTGCCGTTGACGAGTTCTTCTTTCGGAATCGTTGCAATATAGCCGACAGTCGCTTCGTCGATAAAGCCGGCGTAGTCTTCTTCATATGCTCGGAAGACATCGCTTCGAACGGAACGGTGAATATCTGTGACAGGCTTGTCGTCAAAAAGAACTTCGACGACTTCGTTTTCAGAGTTCGAAACAGCCCAGCCGTTGATCTTCAGATCTTCCTGATTGGAGACAGACTGGAAGGCAACAGGGGAGTCAATGAAGACAGCACCGCGTGGTACAGCTTCCTGGTCTTCTGCGGCTTTTTTGACTTCTTCTTTGTTATCGATTGCCGACTGTTCGAGATATTTGGAAATGACATAGGTCGGGTCGCCGTCCAGACGCAGCTTGCCTTTGTAAATCCAGACAGCACGGGAGCAGAGGATTTTAACCATGCCAAGCGAGTGGGAGACGATAACGATTGTTTTCTCGGAGTCGCGCAGTTCTTCAAGCTTGTCGAAGCATTTGTTCTGGAAGTGCTGATCACCAACGGCCAGGATTTCATCGATCAGAAGAATTTCCGCATCGACGTTGATGGCAACGGAGAAGGCCAGACGCATGTACATACCGGAAGAGTACGTACGGACCGGCTCATCGATGAACGGGCCAAGTTCGGAGAACTCGATGATGTCATCGATACGCTTGTCGATTTCTTCGCGATTCAGACCAAAGACAGCCGCGTTGAAGTAGATGTTTTCACGACCGGTAAAGTCCGGGTGGAAACCGGCACCAAGTTCGAGCAGGCTGGTCAGCTTGCCCTGCGTTTCGATCGTTCCTTTGTTCGGGTAAAGAATCTTGGTCATCAGTTTCAGTAGCGTCGACTTGCCGGAACCATTCGTTCCGATCAGAGCGACCGTTTCACCTTTTTTGATGTCGAGGGAGATATCGTCGAGAACGGTATTTTCAATGACGTCGCCTCTTCTGCGGGTCAGCCGTTCTTTGAGTGTTTTCTGTTTATCTTTATACGTCCGGAATGTTTTGGACATATGCCGGATTTCAATTGCGTTTCTGGGATCCACAGGTCCACCTCATCTTTCTAGTGTCTGTATATGGATATGGACAGTGACTGTCTGTCAGACAGAAATTTTTCTTTTTTGCTTCTGCTGGATCAGAGAAGCAGTCACTCAATTGTACAGAAAGATCATGAAAAAAGCAGAAAGACCGGAAGCCGGAATCGCCGACTCCGTATGTTCCGGTCTGAATTCTATTTTAACGCTCACACAACTGAAGGCTGCATTTCTGCTATAGAGCTGCAGCTCTGATCTTCAGTGTTTAAGTTCTAAGTTCTGTGTTCTATTCTTCTGTCTTCTGATCTTCTGCGCCCTTTGCGTTGGCGGCTTTTTTTTCCGCTTTTGCTTCAGGTCGTTTTGGACGAAGGGTACCGGCTGTGTAGTAGGCTTCGCCAAGGAAATCCGGGTTGATGTACGGGTTGACTTCATCGTCTTTTCTCAGCTGGTAGGTGATGCCGGTGATGTCATAGTTCGGGGAGTAGTAAGGATCTTCGCTGCGCAGTTCATCCGGCCACAGGGAATACATGTGACGGACTTCGCTTTCAAAGCGGGCTTTCTTTTCCGGAGAATCTTCGTAGCCGCGCGTACGGGATTCATAGTGGTACATGCGTGCAAACGGGTCCTGAACAATCTGATAGCCGGCTTTGCGGATCTTCAGGCAGAGGTCGATATCGTTGTAAGCAACGGCGAGGTCTTCATTGAATCCACCGACTTCTTCAAAGACATGACGGGGAACCATCAGACACGCTGCAGTTGCAGCAGAGACGTTGCGCACCAGGCGCTCGAGGTAGTTTTCAAGACCTTCATAGCGGCCGATAAAGGCATGACCGGCAATGCCGGAATGGCCGATAATAACGCCATCGTGCTGGATGGTGGTGTTTTCATAAAACAGCATCGCACCGACTGCACCGACATTTGGAAGCATGGCCTGACCGAGCATTTCATTGAGCAGGTCGTTGCTCTGCGGTTCGGTATCGTTGTTGAGGAACAGCAGGTATTCGCCTTTTGCATGCTTAACGCCGAAGTTGTTGATGGCGGAGTAGTTGAACGGATGATTCCAGCTGAGAACTTTTACATTGTCGAAGAGCGACTGAAGCGTCTTGTAGCCTTCGAATGTTTCCGGTTCTGTGGAATTGTTATCAATAATGATGACTTCAAAGTTGCGATACTTCATGCCTGTGCAAAGACCTTCGACACAGAGTTCAAGGTCGTTGATGTGATCCTTGCTTGGGATGATGACCGAGATCATCGGATTGCCTGGCGTTGCATAGCGAAGACGCTGCTGACCAGGAACGTTGGAACCGATGACTTTTGCATCAATGCCGTTGCGTTTAGCCCAGGCTTCAATCGCACGCTCGCCTGCACGATATGCCCACAGTTTGGAGTCTGCAGTCAGTGCAGTTGAACCGGCGCACATTCTCCAGTGATAGAGGATGCGCGGAACATGACCGACGCGCTCAGGTTTTGTGACATCCATCAGGCGGAGAACAAGATCGTAGTCCTGCGCGCCGTCAAATTCGGAGTACAGCTTGCCGCCGGCTTTGTCATAGATGTCTCTTTTAATCGTCAGGAAGTGGCAGATGTAGTTGGTCGAACGAAGCAGTGCAGGGGAGAAGTCAGGCTTGAAGTTCGGTCCGACATAGCGTCCGCTTGCATCTTCGTATTTATCTTCGTCGGTGTAGACAAAGTCATAGTCATGATCTTCGAATTCCTTCATGACACGGTACAGGGTATCGGGTTCAAGGAAGTCATCATGGTCATACAGGGCAATGTATTCACCTGTGGCAAGATCAGCAGCCGCATTCATGTTGCCGCTGATGCCATAGTTCTTATCAAGAGAGCACCATTTGATCTTAGGATCCGGATGGGCTTCAAGCCAGGTGCGTACAGAATCGTTGGTTGAACCGTCCGCAATGCACAGTTCCCAGTTGGTGTAGGTCTGCTCTCTTACAGAGTCGATCATCTTTTCAAGCAGATCGATCGGCGTGTTGAATGCTGCAACGATCAGAGAAACAAGAGGCTGCTTTTTCAGCGGATGGTTTCTCTGCCATTCAAGTTCCTCAGGTGTTGTACGGTGAGCGAGGAACCACTGGTTGTATTCATCATTGGCCGGGTCGTCTTTATGAGTGACTTTGCGGGCGATTTTGGAGAAGAGCGGGCGGACACCGTTGGCTCTTAAATAATCCAGGGAACGGGAAAGGGTATCGCTGTTGAGCGTAACAATCCGGCGCAGCATGGATTTTGGAACTTTTGAGGAGATCTGTTTTGTATGGGTACCATCCGTTACGCGAAGGGTAACCGGACCTTTGACATTCGGGTAATCCAGAATGTTGATGTTAAAGCCGGTGACGGTTTCACTCAGCGTAAAGTAAGCACGCTCAACATCCCATCTAGGCTGGTAGTAGATTTCAAGGTTCTCAATTTTCTTATTGTCGCCATCAAGCGCTTCAACCGTAATATCCTCATCGGTATCCCAGCCGATGACCCAGCCCATGATATTGAGGATATCTTTGGCTTCGTTTGGCTGCGAAATATCGATGCGGGTTTCAAAGCCGCTGTCATTGGTGGCTTTTGCGGTTTCCTGTTTGTTCCAGGTTTTGGTCTCTTTATCGTTAAAGCTTAAAGAGACTTCCTTCAGTGTCATTGCAGGAACAACGGCACGCAGGATGAAACGGGGGGATTCGATTTCTTCAGGGATCTTGTCGATGTTTTCGAAACCGCTGTGGCGGTCATGGCGCAGGCGGAAGCGGACCGGCTCGCCGTTGACTTTGAGTTCAAGCTTTCCGCCAGCGGGGGTGGATGAATCAGCGGCTGTTCCGGAGATAACGATCACCGCGCTGCCGTCCGCCTTTGGATAGATGCCAAAGCGACGGACGGAAAAAGAATAAAAATCAGTGCTCATAAAGATTCCGTCTTTCTAACGCGCTTCGAACATCGAGCGCGATGGGGGGGGCAGGGAGATCCGGTTTACAGGAAAAAAGCCGCAGACAGAAGCGTGTCTGCCTCCGGCTGAGAACGCAGTCTTCCGGACGGCCCCTGAGATGTATTCTTCCTGCTTCAAATTCTTCTCGAACATCCAGGCTGTTCAGTCTGTCCGGGACACCCTTAAAAGCTGTCCGGAACAAAGAGAAAGTGAGAAGAGAAAAGAAAGAAGCGGGAAGAGTACAGAGAGAAGTTTATAGAGAAAGGCAGGCTGTACTCGATGCAGAGATCCTGCACAGGGAACAGAACCTGCCTTTGGTCTGCTGCTCCGGCAAAGCCGGAGGATAAAAAATTGCTGCTTAGAGTTCTTCGGCGAAGCCCTTCTGCAGCTTGTCGAAAACCCAGGTGCCAAAAACAGTGATGACGACGCCGAGCGCGAAGACGATGCCCATCTGTGTAAAAGAAGGGAGAATACCGTCCATTGTGACCGCGCGGGTCATGTCGACAATCATAGTCAGCGGATTGAGTCGAATCATTACCGCAAGGATGTTTTTGGAGGGGAAGAGACTGAGCGAATAAACGATCGGCGTGCCGTAGAACGCAAGGTTCAGCAGGAACTGCACGATGTTCGCGACATCCTGAACATAGACATTGATAGCCGCAAGAATAAGACCGCAGCCATAAATGAAGAGTGCTTCAACCAGACCAATCACAGGCAGCCAGAGCACATTCCAGGTCAGCGGAATGTGAAAGACAACGCAGAAGATCAGCATGATGGGGATCGAAATGAAGTAGTTGACCAGTCCCGAAAGAATCTGCGAAAGAACGAGAATCTTCCTTGGAAAGTACACTTTCTTCACGACGCCTTCATTAGCCTTGATGCATCCGGTCGCACCGACGATCGATGTCTGGAAAAAGTTCCAGGGGAAAATACCAGTAATCAGGTAGACCAGGAAGTTTGGCATACCGCCAGCCATCAGGTACGGGAATACGATGTAGTAAACAAGGACCTGGAGCAGCGGTGTAAGGAAGGTCCAGAGGACACCGAGAAACGAGCCTTTGTAGCGGCCGCGGATGTCTTTCCGGACATTTGTTTTCAGGAGTTCGCGGTATTCATAGAATTCGCGAATCGATTTCATGAACTGCCCTCCTTAGAGCAAAGCTGGTTTTCTCTCAAAAACCTGCCTTTCCTATTATAGAAGATGGATTGTGTAAATCAATCAAACACTGTCCTGCGGCCCGAATGTCCCTAAGGTAAAGGCATGCAGGGCTTACGACAGCGCCAGGAAAGACAGTCGTCATACAAAGGAAAACAAAAAAGCTGCCCGTAAGGACAGCTTCAATGAGTTCAGTTTGATTAAGCAGGATCGCTTTCTGCCGGTACATCGTACATATGCGAAATTTCCTGAACTTTTTCGGAATGAACCGATTCGTCCGCAAATTTCATTGCATCTTCGTTGGCGTACTTCTTGACCTGAGCAGAAGCTTTGGCGATTGGAGCGAGTGTTCCGGCGCCGGCAACGCATCCGCCAGGGCAGGCCATGCCTTCAAGCAGGTAGCCGTTCAAACGGCCGGCTTTAGCCATCATCAGCATGGTGCGGCAGTTCTTCAGACCTTCAGCAGCCTGAACTTTAACGGTTGTACCCGGATTGTTTTTCTCGATCAGGGTCTTAACTGCTTTGGCAACACCGCCGGATACAGCGAATTCACGGCCGGCAGCAGTACCGATATCGAAGGTTGTTTCATCCGCTTCGATCTGCGGCAGATCGATGCCTTTGGCAACGAACATGCCCATGACTTCTTCAAAAGTCAGAACGAAGTCAACATCGGAACGGATGGAGCGGCGGCTGGCTTCAAGCTTCTTGGCAGCGCATGGTCCGATGAAGCAGACTTTGGCATTCGGATGGTCTTTCTTGATCAGACGGGCTGTCAGAACCATCGGTGTCAGTGCCATGGAGATGTAATCCTTGAACTGCGGGAATTCCTTTTTAGCCATTACAGACCAGGCAGGGCAGCAGCTTGTAGCCATGAACGGCTGTTTTTCAGGTACTTTCTCGAGGAAGTCTTCTGCCTCTTCAATGGTGCAGAGGTCGGCACCGATGGCAACTTCAACGACATCGGAGAACCCTGCTTCTTTAAGAGCCGCAATGACTTTCTCCGGAGTAACGCCGGCACCAAACTGGCCGACAAATGCAGGAGCAACAGCTGCGATGACTTCATCGCCCTGTTTCATTGCATGAATGGTCTGGAAGATCTGACCTTTGTCAACGATTGCGCCAAACGGGCAAGATACAAGGCACTGACCGCAGGATACGCAATTGTCGTAGTTGATCTGTGCTTTTCCGTCTTCGTCGGAGTGGATTGCGTTCATGCCGCAGGACGCTGCGCATGGACGTTCGATTTTGATGATTGCATGGTACGGACAGGCATCCATGCATTTTCCGCATTTTACGCAGAGATCCTGGTCAATTTCGGAATGACCGTCAACGATGGAAACGGCCTTCTTCGGGCAGACTTCTACGCACTGATGGGAAAGGCAGCCCTGGCATCCGTTGGTAACCATGACTTTCTTTTCAGGACAGGCGTGGCACGCGAAGGAAATGATGTTAACCAGCGGCTGGTCATAAAATTTCTCTGCTACTACGCTTTCTTCGACACCGTCGCTGATTGCGCCGGCTGTGGTGATGTCGCGTACCGGCAGGCCCATGCCAAGACGGAGCCGCTCGCCGATGATTGCGCGCTCAAGGAAAACGGAGTCGCGATATTTCGCCTGTTTACCCTGGATAATTTCGTAGGGGATGGATTCCATCCGTTCTTTGTAATCGGTATTGTCGCTGTAAGCCATATCTGCGATGGACGCAAAGACTTTACGGCGGATATCTGTGACTGAGTTGTAAACGCCTCTCATATTCTCTTGCCTGTTCCTTTCTTCTGTGTTCGGTTCGAGTTCTTTCTCTGAACTGGCTGTACTATTGTGTATGACAGCCTAATTACATTATATGATTGTTCAAAATTTCACAACTGATTTTTTGATGAATCCGATTCTTTTTTCAAAGTAAGAGGTTTCATAAATTTTTCAGTCATTCCCTGCGAGGTGTCTGATGAAAAGTGACAGTCCGTTTTATCTGAATGAACCCCATAAAACGAAACGTTTTTCAGACGGATTTTCCAAGGAAGAAGAAAAGAAAGGCAGTATGAATATGAAAGAAATCCATATTGATCACAATGATGCAGGACAGCGTCTCGATAAATTTCTTGCCAAGACATTCCCGAACCTTGGCAAGTCTGCCATGTACAAAGCGATCCGCAATAAGAAAATCAAGGTCAACCGCAAACGGGCAGCTTTTGATCAGAAGCTTGTCTATGGCGATACGATTCTGCTTTTTCTTCCGCCGGATCTGCTGGAAACCAGAGAACGGCAGATTGTAAAACTTCCCGATCCGCAGGTCGTCTATGAAGACAACGAGCTGCTTGTACTGAACAAGCCGGCCGGTCTGCTTTCTGTAAAAGATGCGCCGGGCGATCAGGATACGCTCAATGACCGCCTGCTCTGGTGGATGAGCAAAACCGGCCGCTATGATGCAAAAACTGAACTCTCCTTTACACCGGCGATCTCCCACCGGCTGGATCGCAATACAGCCGGACTTGTACTGGCAGGCAAAAACGCAAAATCATCAAGAGAACTAGCTGAAGCCATACGGGAGCGGAAAATCCATAAAAGCTATCTGGCCATTACCCGAAAACGCCCAAAAGAAGGACGGATCGTTCTGTATCTGAAAAAAGAGCAGACGATGGCTAAAATCAGCGAGACACCGCAGGAGGGCTATCAGGAAGCCATCATGAATGTTCAGGTTCTGGAAGAAAAAGACGGACGGGTTCTCAGTACCATTGATCTGGAAACCGGCCGGTTCCATCAGATCCGTGCATCGCTGGCTTACCTTGGTACGCCGCTCTGGCAGGACCGGAAATACGGAGATCCAGATGGTAACGGCCGCTACGCTCTGCAGGCCTGGCGGATTGAACTTGAACCGCTTGAAGACGAAAAGCCGACACTTGATGATCCATGCGCGCATCTCAATGAGAAAACCGGCAGCCTGATTATCGAACTGCCGGAAAGTCAGCGGCTTTCATTAAACAGATAAAGCAATCGATCATGGAATCTGATCATGCAATATATATGGAAGAATCATGTCCCGGATCCGGAAAAATCAAGTCATCCGTCTAACGGCTAAGAAGCAAAAGCATGACAGAAGAAGACAAATCAGATGTGAACATTCCACGCGTTTTGGAAAGTCACATCTTTTTTCTACGCTGTCCTCATGACAAAATTACTCATTTCACTTATGACGCTTTTCGCTTTGATGCTCTATGTCTTCAGACGAAATCCGATCTCTTCATTTGCACCGCTCTGTTTTTGGATGGTTCTGTTTGGCGCAGAACTTTCCAGGATGTCCGAAGCGTATGGAGCATATGCTCTGTTCTTTGGGATTGGAGCCGGTTTTGCCTGGCTGGAAGACTGGCATAGCCGGTATCTTCATCCGCTCTGGCTGATTGCAATGGCTGCTCTGGTTTTCTTTACGCCATCGCAGGCAGCTGAAGTTTCGCAAAGACTTGCAGGAATGACCTTTGGATTAGTGGCCTTGCCGTTCTTTTTGAAAAAGAAGATGGGAAGTGCGGATGTGATCTGTCTGCTGGCCTTTGGCTGGATTCTGGGATTTGATCGGATGTGTATCTGTGTACTGATGGCCTGTGCAATGGGGATAATCTGCGCACTTGCGCTGCACCTGCCGGATCTGCCGTTTGTCAGCTTCCTGCTTGCCGGTTTCTGGATTGCGCTAGGACAGGGTTATGGGCTGCATGCAAGACTGATGCTGCTGATTGCAGGGAGTCAGTTTTAGAGTTGTGTTCAATCGGGCAGTCATCACAAAATGCATAGTTCATCAAAACGGTATACTTTTGTTAAACTGTTCGGCAGGCCGCAATCCGCAGTGCCATCTTTTGAAATGCTGTCATCTCATTTAGATGCACTGATCCGGACGCATGTGCCTGTACAGGAGGAAATGTATGAACAGCTGGTTTGATGATCTTTCTGCAGTCCCCAATGGACTTGCACTTGGCGGCGGCGGAGCCAAAGGCTGCTATGAAATTGGAGTATGGAAAGCGCTGCGCGAACAGGGAATTCGTTTTGAGCGTGTTTCCGGAACATCGATCGGCGCACTGGTCGGTGCGATGTATGTCCAGGATTCACTGGATTCCATGATTGAATTTGTCCAGACGATCCGTCCCGATGCGATCGCAGAAGATCTGTTTGCGTTTCCGGAGAACCTTGGCAAATGGGTTTCGGAACGAAAAGAGATTTCCGGTTTTCTGAATAAATACATTTTCTCGAGAACCGGCATGGATATTTCACCGCTCAAAGATGTCATTGCCCGGTTGTTCAATTACCAGGTCTTTGAAGCTTCGCCGGTGAACTTTGCCTGCATGACATTCAATCTGACCAGACGCCGTCCGGAAGCGTATTTCAAAGATGAGATGAATGCAGAAAATGCGGCGCAGATCATTCTGGCTTCTGCTTCCTGCTATCCGGCTTTTCCGGTGATGAAAATGAACGGGAATGAATACATCGACGGCGGCTACTGGGATAATATTCCGGTTGATCTTGCCGAAAAAATGGGTGCAAAAAAGGTCCTGGCCATCAACGTAGAAGGACCGGGTCTCGTTCTTCCGGTGAACAAAGAGATCGATACCTTTACAATCCGCCCGATGATTCAGCTGGGAAGCTTCCTCGATTTTTCAAAGGACAGCTGCATGCGCGCACTCAATGCCGGTGAGCTGGAGATGGGCAAACTGCTCGGACGCTGGTGCGGTCATTTCTATACCTTTGACTTGAATGATGAAGGAATCTTGAATTCTGGAACGGCTATCTGGAATTCATGTTCTCCATCGCACGGGTTTCGATTGCGCCGAAAGATATCGAAACGTTTAACCAGTGGGCGTGCGGTTATACGCCAAGTACCCTTTCTAAAACGCTCTGCGGCGGTCAGACGCTTTTTGAGCTGGTTGAAGATCTGGCCTTTTTTGCCGGTCTTGATCCTGTAAAAGTCTGGAATCTGCAGGATTTTCTGAACACGCTGATGGATGTTCTTGGCGATATTCACGCCCGTCCATTTACTGCCATTGATTCAGCCGATGTTGACCGTCGGATGATGCATATTTCCATGATCCATGCTTCGCTGCTTCGAAATGGTCTGGAAACCGTGTTCCATCGGGGTGCATCTGGACTCTCACCGGCTGAATATGCCCTGGCTCTGGTCTGGCAGATGCTCGAATCCGCCCTCAGACCTGTAAAAGAAGAGAATGAAGACTCAACTGAGGCAGGAAAGAGCACAGAAAACGAAGCGAATGCAGACCATCCTGCTCAGGCAGAGACAGACAAAACGAATCATTGAGAAAAAAAGACTGTTCAGTTTGAAAATCTTAAACAGCCGTTTGGAAAGTTTTAGCATTCAGCAGATATGATCCTGTCTGATTCAGACGGAGGTAGATTATGGAAACGCAGAATAGAGAAAACAGACTGCCCTTTGAAAAGAAACCGGGACAGAAGTTTGGTCTGGTCCTGGGCGGCGGAGGAAGCAAAGGGTGCTATCACGTCGGTGTCTGGCAGGCATTCAATGAAGCCGGCATTACTTTTGATGCGGTAACCGGTACATCCATCGGTGCTCTGGTTGGCATTTTCTACCCGGGAAACCGGATTGAGACAGTGACGGATTTTGTCATGAACATGCAGCCCGGTGAAATTGCACAGGATCTGCCGGTTCTTCCGGTGACAATGAAAGAAACAGTCAAAGGGTCGAAAACGATTCTGAGTTTCATCATCCGCTATTTTGATTCACGCATGGACATTACGCCGCTGCGGGAACATTTCCGTTCGATGTTTGATTACGAAATTTTCGCCGCTTCGCCTGTGCGCTATGCCTGCATGACGTATTGCGAAACAAAGAAGGAACCGCGGGCCTTTTTCAAAAGTGAAATCACACCGGACAATGCAGAAGAAATCGTTATGGCTTCTTCAGCGTGCTATCCGGCTTTTCCAAAAGTCACCATCGGAGAAGAAGTCTTTATGGACGGCATGTATGCCGATAATGTGCCCATCGATCTGCTTTCTTCGATTCAGCCGGATACAGACTGGGTTGCGGTAGTCGATCTGCATGATCCGGCAGAACCAAAACCGCCTGCACTGCGTGATGATATGTTCTACATTGAACCGCTCGTTAACCCGGGAAATGCGCTTGATTTCAGTAGAGCGCATGCGTCCAGACTGTATGCGCAGGGCTACCTTGAAACCAAGAAACGGCTTGGTCAGTATTCCGGCTACCTGTATACCTTCCAGCACAGCGATGATGCATATATTCAGCTGATCGAAGACTACCTGATGCGACAGACCGCACAGATGCAGGTCATCTTTCCAAAAGTCGATCATCTTGACTCGCATGTGATCCGTCAGGCTCTTGGCTATCAGCCAGGCGATCTTCCGACTGCGCATGATCCATCTTATGAGTTTGGCCGCTATGTAGAAGGCCTGGCTTTGATCGCCGGTATTGACCCGATTGCTCTGCGCAGCTATCCGGATTTCCTGCGTGAACTGGTTTCCCGCCTGAAAGACAAAGGAACCGATACTGACAGTGATGAATATAAGGTCGTCGAGCTGCTCAAAAAGATGAAGCGCGAAGAGAGCATCAGTTTCATTCACCGGCAGTATGTCCGTCATCATGGAAAACTCCCGGAAAAAACCGAAGCGCTCAAGGAACAGTTCCCGGTAAGCTTCGTTCTTGGCTGGATCTGGTACTGCCTCGATGCTCTGATCGAAGAGCTCGACCGGATTCAGAAACCGCAGACCGACCAGGAAAACGGCGAGCAGGATAATACGGAGAACACCAGCGATCCGGCGCAGACAGATGGAGAAGAAGAAAAAGAAAAGCCGCTGATGGATGCTGGTACCGGTCTTGGCGGTCTGCTCAAAGCCGGAACTCTTGCTCATATGAAGCATTTTATCCCTGCATTCCATGCAGCCCATCATAAAGATCTTCCACCCCTGCCGGCTGATGGAACTGAACCGGTCAAGCCGGAGCAGCCAGTCGGGAAGAAACCGGCGTGAAAGAAAGTGACGCCGGCAAACAATAATCCAGAACCGCGCTCTCCTGATCAAAGAAAAGCGACAGAAAAAACGCATTGCCGGGCAGCGATGCGTTTTTCACTTCTGTAGTTCTGTAATCTGATTTATTCGGATTTTGCGAGTTCCGGATCAAACCATTTGAAACGGGTATCCATGTCGAGTTCGACATCGATTTTCTGATGGGTGAACGGCTGCAGGAAGGACAGACGGTAAGCCTGAAGCATGAGTCCCTTCTTGTTGCGGACTAAGCCGTAGAGAGGATCGTTCATGATCGGGTAGCCTAGATTGGACAGGTGAACACGGATCTGATGTTTGCGGCCGGTGGAAATTTCCGCTTTGACCAGCGATTTGTCATCAAAGAGTTTCAGACGGCTGATATGGGTATGCGCCGGTTTTCCTTTTTTGAAGACGATCATCTTTTCGGCATTGTGACGGTCGCGGGCGATCGGGTTGTTGATGTCGATTTCGCGGTGATCCACACGTCCATCGACAACCGCCAGGTATTCTTTTTTGGCGGTTCCGTCTTCAAACTGCTGATCAAGATACGCTTTGACCAGAGGGTGTTTGGAGAAGAGAACCAGACCGGACGCCTCGAAGTCGATGCGGTTTACAGGCTGAGCAGGGAAGCGGGCCGAGTTAGTGACGAGATAAGCGTTGACGCGGGAAGTCAGAGTATCGTCCTGATTTCCGTCGCCATGGACGAGAAGGAACGGTTTCTTGTTGGCAACCAGGCAGAAATCGTCTTCATAGACTACAGGGACGGGCTTGAATTCAAGTGGGGTATCGTCGTTGAAATCATAGGTATCATCGACAGAAACGGTGATCTTATCAGAAGGCAGGATTTCTTCAGCCGGGTTGGTAATGAGCGTTCCGCCTTTAAGAATCTGTGTATGTTTTTTCTTTTCTTTGGAAATATCCAGGAACGCATTGAGTGCTTCAAGCGTGGAAGGCTCATCGGTTTTGACCTGAAGGTTTCCATTCTTTAAAAGAGTGACTTGGTATGACATGGTTCATTCCTTTCGTAGGGAGTATATTGCCTTGTTCTATTTTAGCCCCGAAGCGGCAAAGACCCTGCAATGATGAACTGTTCGATTGTAAGCAGCAGAGGAACTGGCTTTTGAGAGCAGAATTGGACAGCTGCAGAAATCATCCGGAAGGAAAAAGAAAAGAATCTGGAACGGTACAGAAATGCCGAATCTATTTACATGCATTTAGGAAGAATGGAAGAACCGGCAGAACCTTCTGGTGAATGGACCGATTCAGATACAAAAATCGCTCCCAGACTGAACATTTTAAACGGATCAGCCCAAAAAAAGACGGGTTTTCAAATCTGATGAAAGCGGGTTTTCATGATAGACTGAATCACAGGAGGAATGATCCTATGAAACTTTATAAAGGTGCCAATGGCGAGCTGGTTGAACTCCTGCTCCCGGCTGAAAAAGACGTAAACATTACAATTGACGGACAGCCTGCTGTTCTTCTTGAAGCAGGCAGCACAGATGCTGCGGTTGAAAAACACGTACCGGAAGTTACTGTTGATGGCGATACCATCAGCGTACAGGTCGGCTCTGTAAAACATCCGATGCTTGAAAAGCACTGGATCACCAACATCTGGATGGAATATCCGGACGGAACAGTTGAAAAGACAACGCTGATCCCAGGTGAAGAACCAGTTGCCAAATTCTCTGCAAAAGGCCAGAAAGGCAAAGCTGCAGTCTATGAATACTGCAACCTGCATGGCCTCTGGAAAAAAGACATCGAACTCTAAGCCGGCTGAATGCTGATCCGGGTCATCCAGAGTACTGAGTGTTCATTGTTGAAGATTATGAGTACGGATGATCATGAACCTTCTTCAAACAGTCTGTAAGGCTGCCTGTATTTGCGGGCGGCCTTTTTCAATGTTCTTTCAGTCAGCTCAGTTTGGCTGCTCTTCTCTTTCGGGGATAATTGAAGTAATGAAGGAGGATGTAACTATGGAAGATAATAAAGTCATTCAGAATCCCGAAAATGCAAAAGAAGAAAGCCTTAGCGAACAGGAACAGTCGCTGATCGAAGATAAAACAAAAGAAGTAAAAGACGAAGCTGAACAGCTGAAAGCAGATGCGCTTGACAGTTTTGAAGAAGCTAAAGCCAAAGCAAAAGCAGAAGCTGCGCAGACTGCGCGCCGCCTGGATGCTGCCAAAGCAAGAGCAGCTGACCAGGAAGCAAAAGCCAGAGAAGACTGGAAACATGCAGCCGATGAAGCAGAAGAGCGTTTTGATGAGTATTCGCAGAAAGCCGGAAAAGACCTGGCTGACTATGCTTCTGATTTTGGGCATAAAGCCGCTATGCAGGCTGATGAGTTCAGCAGCCGTTTTGACGGTTTCTCCGATGAAGCCATTGACCGTCTTGGAGACATCCGTGAAAAAGCCGTCGATCATGTCAGCGATTTTGCAACGGAAATGCAGAATGATCCAAAGCAGGCTCTGATTGATGCCGGCAAGACAGCTCTGATGATTATCGGTGCAATTGCTCTGCTCAAAGGCATTTTCCGTCATTAATCATCGAATCAGACAGATCTGACTTTCAGCAGCCTCACGGGTTTAATCACGGGGCCGCAGTACGAAAGACAGATACAGTACATTCAGAAATTTCAGGACATCTTTCCGGAAGGAGAGGTGTCTTTTTATATTGTGCAAGGAAAAACTGGCGGAAATGGTTCAATATTTATTCCATAATATTTCAGAGAGCCCCTGAGAAAACTGAATCATTATGAGTTTTGCGACAGACGATGTTATACTGATTCACAGTATCCGGCGCCCTCCTGCATTCAGGCAGGCTTGATGAAAAGACTTGCCGGGTTGGCGTCAGCGCCAGAAAGGATGAATTATGATGAGTACAGACACCTCGGTCTGGAAAGAGACCCTCAGTCAGCTCCAGTCTGATGTTCAGGATAACCAGGATCTGATTCAGCAGATCCGCACGCAGATTGCCCTTGAGACTGAACGCAATAAAAAAGAAGTGCAGAAACTGTCCGCACAGGCTGCCAAACAGCAGGAAGAACTTGAAGAACTGCTCAGACAAGTTGAAGGCGATGACCTCTTCTATCTGCCAAGCGATAAAGAAGCCAAGGATGCGTTTACTCAGGGACTCAAGGAGAGACTTGAAGCATCCAGACAGGTTGTCGTATTCGCACAGAACCTGCTTGAGACACCGACTGCCTCCAAAGAAGTTCTCGACAAGATCCGCTCTGGTTCGACAAGAGAAGCAAAAGTCAGCGCATCTGATTTTGATGTTGCAGCTCTTTCCGGAAACTGGATTCACTATTTCCAGAAAGACATGTTCACATGCCAGAGCTTCTGGGATGACGGCGATTTCAAAGAATATGATTTCCGCGGAAACAAGCTTGTTGAAGACCGCGAAGGAAAATACGAAATCAAAGACGGACAGGTTGTTCTCCATTTCTCCAATGGCGAAGAAGCCCGCTACACCGTTACTGGCTTCTCGCCTGACTGCCTCGACTATCTGATCGTCGATACTCCAATCCGTTTCGACTACATTCCTGCTGAGCTGCTCAATTCCATGCTCGAAAACCAGGAACCTGCTTCTGCCGAAACAGCACAGGCTTAGTTCACAGACGTCTGCTTTAAGCACAATGAATACTTCAGCCCGGCTTACTGAAAAGGGCGCTCTAAATTTTGTTGAGGTTTTGATACCTACGAGCTTTTCAAAAGCTTGA
>Strawberry_p1__coassemble_1863_pt1 | contig 28776 bp, 24 predicted proteins | sample Strawberry_p1__metabat2_high_PE_023 | metagenome-assembled genome bin Strawberry_p1
ATGTAAGCTTAACGTTTGAGTGGACCTACCTTATCTAACTTAATGACATTGTCAAGTCGTATGTTAAAAAACACAATCTGAATAAAGTTCGTGGTGAGTATCTTAAAGTTCACGTCCGCTATGAAAATGATCCTGGTGACGAGCTGCAGGTTGACTGGGTTGAAAGTCTGAAAATGCCGCTCAAAAGTGGAGAAGTGATTGAATATAACATTTTCACCGCTGTCTTCGGGTATTCCCGGTATGTCATGCTTATTTATTCAAGAACAAAAACGACTGAGGACTTCATGCGATGCGTATTAGAAGCGTTCGACAGAGCCGGAGGAAAACCGGTGAAAATTAAGACGGATAATATGAGTGCTGTGGTCAAAATGACCCATGGACATAAGAAGAAGCTTCCTGTAATCCGCGAATTTGAAAAAGATACAGAAGGCCCTATTCATCTGTGCAAGGTTCGTAATCCGCAGTCAAAAGGTAAATGTGAATCCGCCAACAGATTCGTATCCTGGCTTAAGCCTTATGAAAATGAGCTAGAAACAGAGGATGAACTGATCGAAGCAATCAAAACCATCAACCGCCAAATCAACCAGGAATCCAGTCGGACGACTGGAATGCCCAGGAACGTGCTGATGAAAAAAGAAAAAGAGCATCTGAGGCCATTAACCAAAAGACACATTCTTGACTCCTACCTCAAGAATGTAGATACCCAGGAGGTACCTTCAACTCTTCTGGTGACATACAAAGGCCACGGATACTCTGTTCCCAAGAAATATATCGGAAAGCGCGTCAAGTTGGTTGAGACTGACGGTTTCCTTCAAATCTACTATAACGCAGGATTGGTCTGCACGCATGCATTGTCGGATCAGCCGCTCAACTATAAGTCGGAACACTATGTGGAAGGATTGAAATCGTCGATTGAAAAGAAAGCTGAAGAAGCAGAGTCGGACTATGAAGAGAAGATTCGCAAAAAAGCTGAAACCTCACTCAAGCGAATGAAAGATCTGAAAGGAAAGGCAAAGTGACATGACTGAAGCAGAGTATTACCAGCGGCTCCGGAGCAACATCTCGGACTTAAACCTGCATGGTATTGAAGTTAATCTGGATGAGTACATTCAAAAAATCGAAAAAAAGGAAATCAGTGTCATGGGAGCACTCTGCGAACTGACAGACATTGAAATGACCTTGAAGAAAGAACGGGCTATTCATGGATGTGTTAACGTCGCAAATTTCCCGTATTTAAAAACGATGGATGACTTTGACTTTGAATATCAGCCCTCGATCAACCAGGAAGAAATGCGAGGGTTCCAGCGTCTGGACTTCATTGATAAGAAGGAAAACATCTTATTTATTGGATCCCCCGGAGTAGGTAAACCCACCTGTCTGTATCTATTGGGATTGAAGCAGCCAAGAATAGAAAATCAACCTACTTCGTAAACTGCAACGATCTGTTGATGAACCTTAAAGAGGCACAGAAGGAAAATCGACTTGAAAAGCGGCTGAAACATTACGCGCGATATAAACTGCTGATCATCGATGAAGTTGGCTTTCTTCCATTAGACATAGAAGGATCCAGGCTGTTATTTCAGCTTATTTCAAAACGATATGAAAAGAGTTCGACTATTATAACGACGAATATCGCTGTATCTCGCTGGGATGAGGTCTTCGGTGATTCAGTAATGGCTAATGTGATTCTTGATCGGCTGCTGCACCACTGCACGATAATACATATCATCGGTGATTCATATCGGCTGAAAGACAAAACAGAAGAATTGGAACGAGAGTAGCAGGGGGCGCCCGCTATAAAGGGCAGCTCCAGAAAATTTCACTCGCTCATCGTCCGGCGAGGTGTTTTGAACCTACGAAACGGCCAAATGTTTCAACTACCAAAAACGGATTTACACAAAATATTTGACACACCCCCGGAGCAGAGGGGCTGACGCATCCAGGAAGCTCATCAGAAGGATACTGACGGCCTAAACAAAATGTACAGAATATTCGGGAAGAACTTCTAACCAAGGATACTATGAGGGTCAGCAGCGACTGATAAAAAAACAGTCTTACGTCAGAAGATGGAGCTAACCGACGGTTAATAGTTGTGTAACGTGCTTATGACCATGCTCTGAACACAGAAATCGTATCCAAAAAGAAAACGGGGCGGAATGGTCCGCCCCTCGTTTCATGAACCAAGGGTGGGGGCCAGCCGCGCTGGTCCCCATGAATGAAAAAAAGCTTCCCCATGCTCAGGATTGATTTGTCCTGAACACGCGGAAACTGAATTTTTATCTGCTAAGCCAGGCGTTTAAGCCGGGGTCAGTGTCTGTTCCAGCAATGAACTGGAAACTGAAACTATTTCTCTTCGTCGATGTTGATCAGTTCGTAGTCACGGCTGCCGAAGCCAAGTGCTTCAGCGGCATCGAGGATATGACGGCCGTTCTGACGTTCAACGCGCTCAACAAAGTGATCTCTTCCTGGATCCTTGGAGTTGTAAATGAGGTCGATGCAGGCCTGATCGATGGCAACTGGATCTTCGGAAATGAGAATGCCGATGTCTTTCATGCAGGGGTCTTCTGCAACGTGGCAGCAGTCGCAGTCAACGGAAAGGTTAACCATTGCGTTGAGGTAAACGATGTTGTCTTTGAAGTACTTGTCTACAGATTCAGCTGCATCAGCCATGGCTTCAAGGAATTCGTCCTGTTTGACAGGGAGCGTCCAGCAGTCTTTCATGGAAGTTGTCTGACCGGTGGAGTGGATCCAGCATTTGCCGCCGGAAGAGGCGCAGCCGATCGAGAGCTGTTTGAGCGATCCGCCAAAACCGCCCATGGGATGTCCTTTGAAGTGGGTCATAACGAGCATGGAGTTGTATTTGTCAATGTCGCGTCCAACGTAGTTTTTCTGAATGATTTTTCCGTTCGGGATTTCGAGTTCCAGATCCGGTCCGGCAGCATCGAGAATTTCTACATCGAAGTTTTCAGTCCAGCCGTGTTCTTTGAGTACCTGTTCGTGCTCGAGAGTGTTGAAGCGATGTCCGCCCATATCATGGCCATAGGCTGTGTTGCATTCTACGATCGTTCCGTTTACACGGTCAACGATCGGCTTTACGAACTCAGGACGCAGGAAGTTCTGGTTTCCGGCTTCACCGGTGTGAACCTTAACTGCAACGTTGCCTTTGAGTTCTTTGCCGAGTCGGTCATAAAGACGGACCAGCGAATCTCTTCCAGTGTTGGAAGTGAAGTAAACCTTCGATTTAGCCATTTTTTCTCCTTTCGAGACAGCAGAAGCTGTCAGGTGGCTGTTGAATCTTCAGGTAAGCGGACAGTCCAGCACAAAGATATGCTGAGCGCGTTCGCTGACTTTGCATATGTGGAAATAGTATTCTTCAAGCGGGATCCACTTCTTCTCGAATTCCTCAAGCGTCGAGTATCCATTACGGCCGATCAGCCTCTCGCGCTGGCGTGAGGGAGAGCAGGTTGTAAAGATGCGCAGATCGCTGTAGTCGAGAAGTTCATCGTTTAAAGAGTAGGTCCCTTCAAGAAACAGAAAACGGACCGGATGGACAGAGAAGCCCTCTGTCATTTTGTTGCGCTTGCAGTCGTATTTACGGTACAATCCGGTTTTGCCGTTCATCAGCGGTTCAAGCAGTTCAGCACGGAGCCGTTCATGGTCAATGTTCTGACCTGGCTGGTCCAGACGCTGCTGTGTGCGCTGGTGAGGCTGAAGAAAGAAATCATCAAGATGGATGATCATTGCATTGTCGAAAAAGACAGATGCAGCCTTTGCCAGCGTACTCTTGCCGGAAGCGGAGCGCCCGTCGATTGCACAGACAAGCATCTTTTCACTGTCTGTCTGTTCATCGAGCTGCTTGAGAAGATTGGCAATCATGGTACCGGCATGAACTGTTGTTTCAGGCTGAAGAACATCGGCATGTCTGAATGCAGAATTCTGGCTGTTCATGTGCTCGCCTCCTGTTCGTCATACATCCCTGCACGACAGGAAAGAAAACCTGTCTTTGCAGGATGGAAATCGGTCTGGATCTGAAGAAAAGGATTAAGACTGCGAACATGCAGAACAGATCAGCATGAATAAAAAGCCCTTTTCTGTACAGATCTGCTATAAGCCGCTGCAAGTTCAGTATACAATCGATAAAAATCCATTGCAACGCTTACAAATCTACATCATAAAGATGTATATATAGGATTACAAATGTATCCTGATTTGATTTGTTTAAGCTGACTTTTTCAACGAAAAAACCTTTTTATCGAATAACAGAAAACCGGTTATTTACAGATCTGTGCATAACCGGACAGAAAATCAGAGAATAAAAACCAGAGAATATAAAGGGTTAGTACCAGCAGAAAGGATGATCCAGGATGGAACATGAGAATGCCGTCATGAGCAGGAAAAAGAGAATCGCCGTAATTGCGACAGGCGGAACAATCGCCGGATCCGGAAAAATCGGAGAGGCTGGTCTGTATAAAGCCGGCACGCTTTCGGTTCAGTCGATTCTGAGCTCAATTCCGCAGATCGAAGAACTGGCGGACCTGCATCTTGAAACCGTCTGCTCCAAAGACTCCAATGACATTTCCATGGAAGATCTCTGTGCAATCAAGTCGGCTGCAGAGCGCTTTGAACAGGATCCGTCAATTGACGGTATCGTCATTACGCATGGAACCGATACTCTGGAAGAAACGGCCTTTTTCCTCAACCTGGTGCTCAATGTCACCAAGCCGGTTGTCATGACTGGAGCCATGCGTCCGGCAACGGCGGCCAGTGCAGACGGGCCGATGAATCTCTATCAGGCAGTCGCTCTTGCTGCAGATTGCAAAGCAGCTAAGATGGGCGTTCTTGCGGTACTGAGCGATACGATTTATTCCGGACGCGATCTGACGAAGGTCAATTCCATTAAAACGGATGCTTTTGAAGTCGGCGATCCGGGTCCGATCGGCTATATGCAGGATGGACGGGTTTATCTGATTCATTCGCCTTACCGCAGACATACCTTCTATTCCAGATTCTCCTGCCCGATCCCTGAAAAGCTTGCCAGCGTGGAAATCTTCTATGTCCATGCGCAGAGCGATCCAGAGCTGCTTCGCTATATGCTTGAACGCTATGATGGCGTTGTCCTTGCCGGCAGCGGATCCGGCAACTATTCGAGTGAAATCGAAGACATCATTGAATCGTATGAAGGCCCATGCACGATTATCCGCGCAAGCCGGCTGATCGAAGGAGCCGCATTTGATTCACCAGTCTTTGACCCGAAAGAAAAGACCATTCCGGCACACCGGCTTTCTCCGCATAAAGCGAGAATTCTTCTGCAGATGGGCCTGAGCAGCAGCTGTTCAAAAGAAGAGCTGCGCCGGCTGTTCCTTGAATACTAGATGAACTCTTCAGACGTTTACATTTTCATTTTTCCTTTAACGGAGCGGATCCTGCTGCTAAATGCGCGGATCCGCTTTTTGCATGTCTGCAAAAGCGCATGATCGGGAGCAGTGAGGGAGCGCAGCGGGCTGGGATGGGCATAAAAAAGACCATATTTATGGTATCGAAACCATACAAAGAAATGAAAAACCAAGAGATCCAGAGTCCATGGGAAAATCATCTGAAACCGATTGCTTTAGCAGGTTGAATCCGCTTTTCTCCAGGAAAACAGAGAAAAAGAGCCTGAAACAGCGTGTTTTTTAAAATGTGTGAAATCGATACCATAAATTTCAGAAATGTCGTTGACATGGAACCGGTACCACATTAGAGTGCAATCAGAACTTCCCCCAAAGGAATCAACAGAAAAGAGAACAGAAAAGAGAAAGAGAAAAAAGAAAGAAAGGAAACGGTCGGGGGACCGATGATAAGGAAATCATGGATTACGCAAAGATTGCAGCCGAGATCATTAAGGATGTCGGCGGAAAAGAAAACATCATCTCTGCAATGCACTGCGCGACGCGGCTGAGACTGCGTCTGAAAGACTACGGAAAAGTCGACACGAAAAAACTTGAAGATGTAGACCAGGTCAAGGGCGTCTTCCTGGCCAACGATCAGCAGCAGGTCATTCTCGGAAGCGGTACAGTCAACCTCGTTACCGACGAAGTCCTCAAACAGACAGGCCTTGGCAATGGCGGAGCAGTTTCGGAAGAACCTGCGAAGAAAGAAGGAAGCTGGCTGACCCGGGCGGTTAAGGGTCTGTCCGACATCTTCGTACCGATCATTCCGGCAATCGTTGCCGGCGGTCTGCTGATGGGTATCAACAACGTGCTGACTGCAGTCGGTCTGTTTGCTCCGGGCAAATCGCTGATTGACATGGCACCGCAGTTTGCGGGCCTGGCAACCTTCATCAACATGTGCGCCTCTGCACCGTTCACCTTCCTGCCCGTACTTCTTGGCTTCTCAGCCGCTAAAAAGTTTGGCGGCAACCCGTATCTGGGTGCCGCAATGGGCATGGTCATGGTTCATCCGGATCTGCTCAACGCTTACTCCATTGCCAGCGTCAGCCCGCTGCCAACCTGGAACATTCTCGGACTGGAAGTCCAGTCGGTTGGCTATCAGGGAACCGTTCTTCCGGTTCTGGCTGTTGCCTGGATTCTTTCCAAGATTGAAATCTTCCTGCACAAACATACGCCAAGCTGGCTCGACAACCTGAGCACACCGATGCTCTCGCTTCTGATCACCTCTTTGCTGACATTCACCATCGTCGGACCAGTCATGCGTTCTGCAGGCGACCTGCTCGCAGTCGGACTGAGCTGGCTGTACGGCTCTCTTGGAATGATCGGCGGTGCCATCTTCGGTCTGCTCTATGCACCGATCACAATGACCGGCATGCACCATTCCTTTATCGCAATTGAAACTCAGCTCATCGCAGCTGCTGAAACAACTGGCGGATCCTTCATCTTCCCGATCGCCGCTATGAACAACGTCGCTCAGGGCGCAGCTGTTCTTGCCGTTCTGTTCCTGACCAAAAACGAAAAAATGAAATCCCTCTGCACCGCATCCGGAATCTCCGCTCTTCTTGGCATTACTGAACCGGCAATGTTCGGTGTCACACTGAAACTTCGCTGGCCGTTCATCGCCGCAATCATCGGTTCGGCCTGCGGCTCTGCCTGGATTGCCGGAACGCATACACTGGCTCTTGCACTTGGAACAGCCGGTCTGCCTGGCTTCATCTCGATTGACCCGAAAAGCTGGGGCAATTACTTCATCGGCATGGCCATCTCCATGGCTGCCTCCTTCGCACTGACCTTCGTCTTCATGAAACGTCATCCGGAAGGCTCGGAAGAATCCGGCAAGCCGGTCTTCTCCTTCAAAAAGAAAAAAGATAAAAAAGATACCGAAACAAAAACTGAGACTGCTGAACCAGCAGTTCCAGCACACATCTACACAGAATCTGAAGATCATGTTCTGTGCGCACCGGTTGCCGGTAAAGTTTCTGACATCACTGCCTGCAGCGATGCAGTCTTCAGCTCCAAAGCCATGGGCAATGGCGTCGTCATCGATCCGGCAAACGGCCGCTTCTATGCACCTGCTGACTGTGAAGTTGTCATGCTCTTTCCAACCCGCCACGCCATCGGTCTGAAAACCGAAGACGGAACGGAAATTCTGATCCATATCGGCATGGATACCGTCAGCCTGGACGGCAAGCCGTTTACCGCTCATGTACAGAACGGCGAGAAGCTGAAAGCCGGCGATCTGATGATTGAAGCTGACCTGGATGCCATCCGCGCAGCCGGTCTGTCCGTACAGACTCCGGTGATCATCACAAATAAAGTCCCATTTGAATGTCTGACTTCCGGTACGATCGCAGCCGGTGAGAAAATGATGAAGACAAAGGCATAGGCCGGAACTTCAGAAAACCAGAAATATCCAGACATAAAGGAGAATTCATATGCACTTTGCTTCTGTAAAAGAACGTTTTTTACAGGCAATGGGCGAAGGCAAGCGATCAGAGGCCGCGAAAAGCCCTGATCGCCTTTGTTTTCATCTGATGCCGCCAGTCGGCTGGCTCAACGATCCCAACGGCCTGTGCCAGAACGACGGAACCTATCACATTTACTACCAGTTCGCTCCGGAGAATCCGGAAGGAACGGGCAAAAAAGGATGGGGACATTACTCAACGAAAAACTGGATCGACTACCAGGAAGAACCGGTAGCTCTCTTTCCGGAAACGCTGCTGGATGAGGGCGGTGTGTACTCAGGAAGCGCGCTTGTTTGCGATGACGGAGCTATCCGCTATTTCTATACTGGCAACCGCAAGCTTCCCGGCAATTACGATTACATCAACGAAGGCAGACAGCACTGGACGATCCGGGTCGATTCAGAAGATGCCGTTCATCTGGGCAACCGGACGACTCTTTTAAAGAACAGCGACTATCCGGAAGATCTCAGCTGTCATGTGAGAGATCCGAAAGTCTGGAAAGAAGACGGACAGTACCGGATGGTTCTTGGTGCCCGTACGAGAGACTCCAGAGGAAAGGTCCTGATTTATAAAAGCGAGGATCTGGACAACTGGAATCTGGAAAATGAGATCATCGGCGATACCGATTATGGGTATATGTGGGAGTGTCCGGATCTTCTTGAACTGGATGGACATCAGTTTCTGCTGACCTGTCTGCAGGGACAGCCGCAGCAGGGTGTTGAATTCGAAAACCTCTATCCTTCCGGATATTTCATTGTCGATGGCAAGCCATCAGACGATCGGCCGATGAAGGCCCATGATTTCCGGGCTCTTGATCACGGTTTCGATTTCTATGCTCCCCAGACATTTATTGATGAAAGTGGCAGACGCATTCTGGTCGGCTGGATGGGCCTTCCGGATGTCGACTACAAAAACCGGGAGACAGAAAGCGGCTGGCAGCATGCACTGACCCTTCCAAGAAGACTGTCTGTAAAAGACGGAAAGCTTCTGCAGTATCCGATTGAAGAAATCTTCGCTCTTGGAGAGCGTGATCAGACGCAGAATCTGATGCTTAAACCAGATCAGCCTGTGATTCTGCCTTCTCCGGTCTGCGAAATTCAGCTCAAACCCCAGACTGAAAACTGGAGTCTTGCACTGCGCAAAGATGTAACGCTTTGCTGCAAAGATGGTCTGGTGACTCTTTCGATGAAAGAGAGCGGATTTGGACGCCAGGTTCGCCATGCAAGAACAGGACAGGTAGACTCGATCGATATTTTCAGTGATACTTCATCGCTGGAAATTTTCATCAACCATGGAGAAGCGGTCTTTACAACCCGCGTATACGATTCTCAGAAGGATCTGCATCTGGAAAGCACAGAAGCGATGGAAGCAAGAATCGTTCCGTTTCGAACCTTTACAATCACACAGTCTGAAGAAGACTGAACAGAAAAACAGCCTGAATCATTCAGGCAGTCACAACAGGAATAAACAGAGAAAGAGAGGGCAGCGCATCAGGCGTCTGGCTTTCTGAAGCGAGGAAAAAATCATGACGGAACAGAAAAAAACAGTGGATATCGCTGCATTAGGCGAAATCCTGATCGACTTTACCTTTGGTGGAAACAACAGACATGGCGCTGCCCTGTTTGCCCAGAATCCTGGCGGAGCTCCGGGCAATGTATGTGTCCAGGCTGCACGCCTTGGTGCAAAAACCGCTTTTGCCGGCAAGGTCGGCGAAGATCTGCATGGCCGCCTGCTGCGTTCGGTTCTCGATGACGAGGGTGTTTCGACCCACAACCTGATTTCCGATCCGGATGCCTTTACGACTCTGGCTTTTGTTCAGGTACGCGAGGATGGCGAACGTGAATTCTCCTTTGCCCGCAAACCAGGTGCTGATACCCGTCTCTGCTTTGAAGAGCTGGACATTGAAGAAATCAGATCCGCAAAGATTTTCCATATCGGCTCGCTGTCGCTGACCGATGACCCGATCCGCACTACGACATATAAAGCCGTTGAAATCGCAAAAGAGGCTGGTGCTCTGATCAGCTATGATCCCAACTACCGTACAAGCCTCTGGCCCGATGAAACAACAGCGATTCAGGCCATGCGCTCGCTGATTCCCAGTGCGGATCTGATGAAGATTTCCGATGAAGAAACAAAACTGCTGACGGATCTGGAAGATCCGCGCCAGGCTGCAGCGGCACTGGTTGATCAGGGTGTCTCGCTGGTCTTTGTTACGCTTGGAAAAGATGGCGCACTGTGCTGCTCGAAAAAAGGTATTGTTCAGGCAGCCGGCTTTCCCGGAAAGCTTGCCGATACCAACGGAGCAGGCGATTCCTTCTGGGGAGGCGTTCTGGATCAGATTGCCAGAGCCAATAAAGCGCTGGAAGAATTTGAACTCGATGAGCTGGAGCGGATCGTCCGCAATGCGAATGCCTGTGCGGCTCTGACGGTCCGCCGGCCGGGTGCTATTCCGGCTCTTCCTGCAGCTGACGAAGTTAATTCCTTCCTGGCTGAGCAGGGCCTGGACAAAGCGTTCTGATTCAGCCGGATCTTACCGGACGGATCCATTTTGCAGACGAAGACTGGCTGGATACTCCGGCTGGCCTTTTTTAATCTGGACCAGCCGCAAATCGATTTGTGCCGCTTTGGAAGATAAAAAGCACGTGATTCTGAAAATTGGATACTATGAAATGAGCGCAGCCTTATATGCGGCTGCGCAGAACGAGACTGTTTTGAATAGAAAGGGGATCAGGATGGGAAAACTGACAATGGCAGATATTGCCAGACAGGCGGGTGTAGGAAAAAGCACCGTATCCCGCTACTTCAACAACGGATATGTGAGCGACGAAGCCCGAACGAAAATTTCAAAGGTTGTTCAGAAGACCGGTTTTGAGCCAAGTGTTGCCGCTCAGAATCTGCGTCTGAAAGAGACGCATACCATCGGCATCATTGCGCCGACCATGACCAGTGTTGTCACGGGGCGTCAGCTGACTGCCATGGATGAAACGCTTCGTGAAGCCGGCTACAGCTGCATCATTATCACGACCAATCATCATCCGGAACGGGAAATCGCAGCGATTGAATACCTTCGTTCTCTGCGGCTCGATGGCGTCATCCTGATTGCCACTACGATTGGCAAAGAACTGGAAGCTCTGCAGAAGTCGTCTGAAGTTCCGTTTCTTGTCGTTGGACAGGAATTTGAGAGCGGAACATCGATTGTCTATGACGACTACCGGGCCGGAAAGGAAGTCGGTCAGTATGCACGCCGTATGGGCCATGAGGATATTGTCTATCTTGGCGTTACAGAGAAGGACGAAGCGGTTGGCCGCCTGCGCAAACAGGGTGTATTTGACGGTCTGAAGCAGGATGGCGAAACGGTAAAAATCGCCGATATGCGCGAAACGTCCTTTTCCTATGAGGATGCCAGAGTCCTGACGGAACAGATTCTCGATGAGCATGTTCCGACTCTGATCATCTGCGCCACCGATAAAATTGCACTGGGTGCCTGCAAGGCCATTCAGGAAAGAGGACTGCGTGTTCCGGAAGATGTATCGCTGATCGGATTTGGCGGTTATGAAGCAGGATCGCTGCTCACCCCATCGCTGACTTCGGTTCATTTCCAGAATCATGAAGCCGGAGTCCTGGCTGCCCGCACGCTGATTTCTATGATTCACGGCGTACCGGTTGGCCGGATGCAGCTTGTCGGCTATACATTCGACAAAGGCGGTTCCGTCCTGGACCGCAGAGCACAGGCAGAAGACAGAGCAGATTCAGATGGAGAAAAGACGCAGGAAGACTGATCTGCACTTTTTTCAAACAAGTCATGTACACTGGTGCAGTGCAGAGTCAGTTTTTCTGCTACTGCATCGTTCCGATCTTTTTGAAGACTCAGAAATCGGAATAATTGTCCGGATTGAAGGGGCCAGATCAGATTCTGGTCAAATCAAAGGCATTGACTACGGCAGAATTTCTGTCCGGCTATATAATGAGAACGCATTTTATCAAGAGCGGGGGAGAGAGTCAGCTCTGTGATCCCGCACCAACCTCAAGTAAGGTGGTCCAGCTGACATCGATAACGAAGATGCGCAGAATACAGGCATACTTCGGTATGCCTTTTTTTGTGGAAAGTCATCGCCTGACTGTTCCCTGCAGTCTGTGCGTTTTTTAAACAAGGAGGAAGAATTGTGAAGGACTATATTTTTACCAGCGAATCGGTTACAGAAGGCCATCCTGATAAAGTCTGCGACCTGATCGCCGACTCGATCGTCGATGAAGCACTCCGTCAGGACCCGAATTCCAATATGGCCGTTGAAGCCACAATTAAGGATGACTTCATCCTGGTCTATGGCGAAGCCAATACAAAAGCTACGATCGACTTCGAAAAGATCGCTAAAGACGTTCTGAAGAAAATCGGCTACCCTGAAGAATACAGAGTCACCACTGTTGTCAACAAACAGTCCCCTGAGATTCATAATGCCGTCAACAAGACCAGCGACGGAAAGCTCGAAGTCGCAGCCGGCGACCAGGGCATCATGTTCGGCTATGCATCCAACGAAACCGATGAATACATGCCGGCTCCGATCTACTATGCTCACAAGCTGTCCAGACAGCTGACTAAAGTACGCCGCCAGCATCCAGATCTGCTCAAACCAGACGGAAAGACACAGGTTTCTGTGGAATACAAAGACGACAAGCCAGTACGCATCGATACCATCGTCGTTTCTTCTCAGCATTCCGCTGATCTGAGCCAGGAAGATCTGAAAAAACTCATCATGGATGAAGTCATCAAACCAGTGATCCCTGCTGATCTGCTTGATGAGAACACCAAATACTTCATCAACCCAAGCGGATCCTTCGTTGTCGGCGGATCGTTTGGCGACTCCGGTACAACCGGACGCAAGATTGTCTGCGATACCTACGGCGGAATGGGCCACATCGGCGGCGGATGCTTCTCTTCCAAAGACCCGACCAAAGTTGACCGTTCGGCAGCTTACTACTCCCGCTGGGTTGCCAAAAACATCGTAGCCAATGGACTGGCAGACAAGTGTGAGGTCGAAGTCGCTTATGCCATCGGCCGTAAAGAACCTGTTTCGATTCTTGTCGATACTTTTGGAACAGGCAAAGTCAGCGACGAAGAGATCATGGATATCGTCAGAAAGAACTTCAACTTCGAAGTCGGCAATATCCTCGAAGAACTCGATCTGCGCAAGCCGATTTACACCCGTACAACTAACTACGGACACTTCGGTGATCCTGCTCTGCCCTGGGAAAAAATCAAAGAACTCAAACGCTAAGCGCAGCACAGTTAAATGTCACATCAGACCGGGTCTGTTCAGCAGATCCGGTTTTTTCGTGTCCAGACGATCAATCAGGGCAAACAGAAAATGCGGCAGAAAAAAAGCCGCCGGAAGACCGGCGGAAGTTCTGAATGTTCAGAAAGATCAGAGGATCAAAGGATCAGAAGATCAGGAAAGGTAGATCGATGGATCGTCCAGATTGAGCGGCTTTTCATTGAGCGTGGCAAATGTCAGCTCGCTGCCAAGATAATTCAGTTCCATGCAGAACAGCGGATGATTTTCTTTGAGCAGCTTGAGAAAGATCAGATCGCCTTTCCAGAGATTCAGCGAAGGCAGTGTACTCCAGTCGAGCCAGACCAGATCGCCTTCATTGCATTCGACATGGATGGTCTCATCAAAGAGGCCGCCGGAGTAGAGCATCATCAGTTCAGAGAAGACGGGATCCTCTTCGTGCTCGCGGAAGTTGAACGTGATCACGCCGCGCAGCTGCGGATCCTGCCAGAGGATGCCGGTTTCTTCCATGCATTCTCTTTGCATGCAGCCAAGAACTGTCTCTCCGTCTTCAAGCTTTCCGCCAATGCCGATCCATTTTTCATGATTGATATCGTTTTTCTTTTTGACGCGATGAAGCATCAGAACTTTCTGGTCTCTGACCAGATAGCCAAGTGTTGTGACAAGCATATTGGACTCCTTCTGCAGGTGAGTCTGTACAGACTGCTTTGCCTGTTTATTATAAATGAAGCACATTCCCCTGAAGCCGGCCTTTGGCATAGAAAATGAAAGAACGGGCAAAGAACGGACAGGGAGAAGAGTCGAAAGGATGGAAAGCACATGATCCACTATGTACAGGACGATCTTCTGAACGTTCCGGCAGAATTTCTCGTTATTCCCTGCACGTGGTCGGAGAACTGCAGCAATCATGCCCTTGAACGCAATGCCCGCAGGAAGTTTCCTCAGTCCTGCGGCTGGTTTGTAAAGAGCTGTCGAGAAGGAAAAGTTCATCCTGGCGTTCCGTTTGATCAGGTCATGGTCGATCCGCCGCACTGTGAAGGTGAAGAAATCATGGATTGCGGATGCACAGATCTGATCTGTCTTCCTGTTTATCCCGAAGTCAAAGGCGGGGCCGATCCGGAGATTCTGTACCAGGCGATTCAGAAACTTGGCGAACTTGTTCGAGAGAAGCATCTATCTTCCATTGCATTGCCGCTGATCGAAGCAAGCGGTTTGCCAGACGGACAGCAGACCATCCGGCCTCTGCTTGAAGAAACGCTGGGCGATTTTGATGAAAGCTGTGCTGTCTATGTCGTTCTGCCTGGCGGTGATTCGGATCTTATCGAACCAGATGGTCAGGTGTGGATCGATCTGGAAGCATTGCTTCTGATGGAGATGAAAGCCGCTCTTGGTCCGCTCTTTTCTATGCGCACGCTCCAGTGCTGCGCCTTTCTGCTCAGCAGGAAGCTTCAAAGGCCGCTCTTCGGTTTTAAAAAGAGAGGGGCAATTCATTCAGGACGGATCGGCTCTCTCTGCGCAGATCCGCCGCTTTCAGAAGGAAAACAAGCTGAAGCGAACATCTGAGGTCTATGATGCACTGCTGGCCAGACGGTATTTGGCTGCTCTGATTCGCAGTATGGAGTTTTTCATTCCTTCGATTCAGCAGACCGCTTCACTGGTGATCGAACTTGAGCAGGAAGGTCTGCTCGATGAAATCTGCATACTGATGCGCTTCCTTGAGCAGAAAACAGAAAGACGTAGCTTTTTTACAGCACGGGAAATTGCAGCCTGGACACTGGGACTGCCTTCTGATTCTGAAAATGAGAATCCGGAAAATCTGGAAGAAGAGACAGAGATCGATGAGATTGAAATGCAGACCTGGGAAATAATGCCTCTTATCCAGATTCTGATCGAATCGGGCTGGCTGGAAGAAACAGGCGGGGAACTAAGCTGGTCTCATGCGCAGAACAGCTTCTGACAGACATGAAGGAAAAATAATGCACATCCTGATGAATCTGTCCGCGAAATCCGACACTTTGTGCGCCAGAAGCGGCCTTCATTGACGGAAGTGATTAGTCAAAGTAAACTGATGGTATGCAAGCAGAAAAAAAAGATCCGATTCTCACCGAATCTGTCGAAGACTATCTTGAATCGATTCTTGTTCTTTCTTCCCAGCTTCCGTATGTTCGAAGCGTGGACGTTGCCAGCCATCTCGGCTTTTCCAAGCCTTCCGTTTCCCATGCGGTCAAGCTTCTCGCCGAGGAGGGATTTATCGAAGTCAGCCCCAAAAAGCAGCTGACTCTTACAGAAAAAGGCAAGGAAGCAGCAGCAAGAACATACCAGCGCCATCTTTTCTTCACCGAGATGCTCACAAACATCGGTGTCGATCCGGATATAGCTGCCCAGGATGCCTGCCGGCTTGAGCACTGTATCTCGCAGGAAACGTTTGATGCGATCGTCAGCTACTACAACGGTCGTTCAGATGACGCATCGGATGACGCCGTAAGTACAGATTCAAAAGGCGCATCGAACTGAAAACACACATGAAATGAAATCTCTGCGGGCGGACCAATCTGCCCGCTTTTCTTCTGCTTTAAGTGAAGGAAGACAATGCCTTGAACGGCGATTCAGACTTGCGGCAGGCCATAATAGAGATAAATCTGTCAGTTTCAGGATCCACAAAGTTCTGCGACACGATAGAAAAGAAGCAGAATGGGACAGAAACAGGACAGAGAAAGCAGAAGGGCAGAGTGAAAAGTCTCTTCTGCAGATCAGAAACGAAGCCAGACAAACTGACGGAATTTACAGTCAGTACACAGGATACAGTTACAACAAAGGAAAGAGGGATCCGGAATGGATGTTGAAATTCTTGCACCGGCAGGAAATGAACAATCTTTACAGGCTGCTTTTGCGGCAGGTGCCGATGCAGTCTATTTTGCACTCGGGCAGTTCGGCGCCCGGGCATACGCAAAAAACTTCAGTCTGAAACAGGCTGAAGAAGTCATACAGTCTGCCCATTTAGCGGGCAGAAAGGTCTACGTCACGATGAACACGCTGCTTGAAGAAGATCAGATGGAAGCAGCGTACGAACAGGCAAAAGCGCTTCATGAACTTGGTGTCGATGCGCTGATCATTCAGGATTTAGGCCTGATCCATATGCTTCATCACCGGCTTCCGGAACTTGAACTGCATGCATCCACGCAGCTTTCCGTTTCAACGCCGTATCAGATTGAACAGCTCAGAAAGCTTGGAGTAAAACGTGCCGTTCTTGCCCGTGAAGCAACGCTTGATGAAATCCGTGCCTGTGCCAAGACCGGCATGGAGCTCGAAGTCTTTGTTCATGGCGCATTGTGCATTTCCTACTCCGGACAGTGCCGCTTTTCTCAGGTCCGTTATGACCGTTCGGGAAATAAAGGCCGCTGTGCGCAGGCCTGCCGCATGGAATATACCCTGGAAGAAGATGGAAAGCCGGTCGAAACAGAAGGTCGTTTCCTGCTTTCGCCAAAAGATCTTTCGCTGATCGAGCAGATCAGCACACTGCGGGATGCGGGCGTTATTTCTCTGAAAATCGAAGGCCGCATGAAATCGCCGGAATATGTCTTTGAAAGTGTTAAGGCCGCAAGAGCCGCAGCGGATGGAAAGCGTGTTACCCCGATGATGAAAGAGGGAATCGATATCGCCTTCAACCGCGGCTATTCAAAAGGTCACGCTTATGATCAGCGCGGAGCAGATCTGATGAACCCGAAGACATCCAACCATCAGGGAATTCCTGCCGGTGAAGTTCTGTCGGTTCACCATAACCGGGCAAAAGTCCGCCTGGAACACGATCTGCACCAGAACGATGGTCTGCGCTTTACCTGGAAGACCTTCTCGACCGGCCAGATTGCCAACTTCATCTTCGATGAAAAAGGACGTCTGATTTCCGGTGCGAAAAAAGGCCAGATCGTTGAAATCAAAGTCGGCGATGAAGTCCGTCCGGGCATGAAGATGCGCCTGACGTCTTCCTTTGTTCTGCAAAAAGAAGTCGAAGAAGCCATCCGTGACGTAAAAGTCCAGACACCGATCACATTCCGCCTTTCTGCCGCGCAGATCGGCGATCCGCTGATGCTTGAAGCAGATGACGGTACTCATTCAGCAACCATTGAAGGACCTCAGCTTGAAGCTGCCAAGACCATCCAGCCCTTGGAAAAGCGGAATGCCGGCATTGAAAAAGCGCTTCGAAAAACAGGCGATACATGGGCAAGAGTCGAGTCCATTCAGATCGATTTGCCTGAAAACGCCTTTGTTCCCGCCAGTCTGCTCAATCAGATGCGCCGGGATGCCATTGAAAAGCTGACCGCCTTCCGGCTGGAACGCCCGATGGTTGTCGAAGTTCCATATGATTTCCATCCTGAGCAGCCAGAAAGGCTGCCTGACTATGCGGTGATCATGGATAAATCGCAGAACATTGAAGATGACCTGCTTTCGGTCAGTGAATTCCCGATTGCCGGAACAGTCCGCAAAGCCCCGATTTACAAAGATGATGGCGAGTTTACGGATTCGCTTGGCAAAGGAAAAATCGTTGAAAATCTGAACCTGACCAATTCTTATGCGGTTGCGGCTCTTCTTGAGCTTGGGTATCAGGGCGGCGTTCTGGCTGGCGAACTGACCGAGCAGGGACGAAAAGATCTGATGCGTGCATTTAAAGAGCGTTATGGATTTGATGCACCAGTCGTGCTGACGGCTTATGAAAAGCCAAGACTGATGATCATGAAGCACTGCCCGGTCAATACCGCAAAGAAAGACGGCAGAAGAGAAAACTGTTCGCTTTGCCGGGTGCACCGCTATACGCTGCGCGGAAAAGACGGCAAGCGCGCAATTCTGCTTGGCAATCCGGACTGCCGCATGCAGCTCTTTGATGAAGTGCCCGTAAACCGGATTGGCGAGATCGGAGAATTTGAAAAAGAAGGCATTCATGCCTTCCGTGCCGTATTCAGCGATGAAAATGCGCAGCAGGCTAAAACCATCCGCAAAGAGCTCCTTGATGCGATTCAGGGTGCAGATTCAGCGGCAAAAACGGAAGCGTGAACGCTTTTCCGCGATAAATAAAAAGAAATCTGTCCGGATGAGATTGCCCGCTTTAAAGAGGCAAAGAATCAGAGCCGGACAGAATGAATACAGCTGGTGAAAAAATTGTCAGGCAGGCCGTTCGTGCCGCAGGTCCCTCTCGTTCGGATACTCTTCCTGTGCTATAATTTCCATGTATTGAAGGCAAAGGAGGAAATATTTCAATATGCCTATTATTACGGATGTCTACGCACGCGAAGTCCTCGATTCCCGCGGAAACCCGACTGTAGAGTGCGAAATCACCACAGAATCCGGCGCATACGGACGCGCAATGGTTCCAAGCGGAGCCTCTACTGGTGAAAGAGAAGCTCTCGAACTGCGCGACGGCGATAAGAGCCGCTACCTTGGCAAAGGAACAACAAAAGCTGTAGCTAACGTTAACAACATCATCGCTCCGGCAATCATCGGAATGGATGTTACTGATCAGATCCTGATCGACAAAACAATGCTTGAGCTCGATGGAACAGATTTCAAATCCAACCTCGGTGCAAACGCTACGCTCGCAGTTTCCATGGCTGCTGCATGGGCTGCTGCTGACTACTATGGAATTCCGTTCTACAACTATGTAGGCGGATGCAATGCACATGTTATGCCAGTTCCAATGTGCAACGTTATCAACGGCGGAAGCCACGCTGACTCCACTGTTGACTTCCAGGAATACATGATCATGCCTGTTGGTGCAACTTCCGAAAAAGAAGCTGTCCGCATCGCTGCTGAAGTCTTCCATAACCTGAAGAGCGTTCTGAAAGCTAAAGGCTACAACACCAACGTTGGTGACGAAGGCGGTTTCGCTCCTTCCTGCAAAGACGGAAACGAAGAGCCTCTCGAACTGCTCGTTGAAGCAATCAAAAAAGCCGGCTACGTTCCTGGCAAAGACGTTATGATCGCTATGGACGTTGCTGCTTCTGAGTTCCACAACCACGAAACTGGTCTGTACGAACTGAAGAAATCCGGCGGCGGAAACAAGACTTCCGAAGAAATGATCGCTATGTATCAGGAATGGGTAGAAAAATATCCGATCATCTCCATCGAAGACGGTCTTGGCGAACGTGACTGGGACGGCTGGAAGAAACTGACAGACGCTCTTGGCAAACGTATCCAGCTCGTTGGTGACGACCTGTTCGTAACCAACCCGAAAATCCTTGCAGAAGGTATCGCTAAAGGCATCGCCAACGCTATCCTGATCAAAGTTAACCAGATCGGTACTCTGACTGAGACATTCGATGCAATCGAACTCGCTCAGAAACACAACTACACCACTGTTGTTTCCCACCGTTCCGGCGAAACTGAAGACAGCACGATTGCTGACATCTCCGTTGGTACAAACGCTGGCCAGATCAAAACTGGATCTCTCTCCAGAACTGACCGTATCGCTAAGTACAACCGTCTGATGCGCATCGAAGACGAACTGAACAAACGCGGAACTGTTTCCGTTGCTCAGTACCCAGGCGTAGACGCATTCTACCAGCTCGACATGGCTGTTGTTGAAGCAGACATGGAAAAACAGGGCAAATAATCTCTCATTTCCTCAATATGCTTGAGAAGGGACTATCCAGAACCGGAAATCCGGGCCTGTGAAGGTCCCTTTTTTCATTCCTGAGAACCAGAGCGGCTTTCCCTGTCTGAAAAAGAAGAGGAGTGTCCGGTTCAAATTACGATGAGGCAAAGGGAATGAGTTCGCGTTTGCTTTTCTGATTTTTCTTCTCTGAACTGGTTTCAGACAGAAGGCGCCTGCTATCTGACTGTCTGTTTGCTGGCAGGGCAGTCGAAGCTTACAAGACGAAAATGTGCATATTTCTGGTACAGAACTGGACAATAGTTTGGGAATCAGGTCGGATCTGACTGGATTCTGATGGGAAAAGCGCTTCCACTTTGGGCATGTGTTGAGAGCGGCTCTCTTCTTCGTTAGACTGAAAACCGCCGGATCCTGTACAGGCAGTCATAATCCTGCCGTAAAAACAGGGAATCCGGCTGAATCAGTCAGGCGCTTGCGCCTGAGTTTGTATAAAACAATCACGAAGGAGAAAACATCATGAAAAGAACTGTAGGATGCTCCGGCTTGCTGCTCTCCCTTGCCCTGATGCTTGGATCCGCTGTGCCTGCTGCCGCTGCGCCGTCGCACAAAGATGAAGCGGTCCGCCCGATGCAGCAGATGAGAATTCCAGTCCAGTTTAAGAACTGCACCGATCACGATCAGGCTGCGTTTGCCAGCGTCAATTCAAAAACAGCCGAGCCTTATGACGAAGGCTTTCTTGTTGCATTCAGTGTTGATCAGAAAGCACAGGTTGAGGTTGATGGAAAGATGGTTACCGCAAATCTGAACTGTCTGGCCATTACAGATGAAGAAAAAGAAGAACTCAGAAAACTTCAGGATAAAGAAATCGAAGAACAGGAAAAGCGCCGCAAAGCTGCTGCGCTCATTGGAGAGTCAACACCTGTTGAAGGCGGCGTGACTGATATGAATCACCTCGAAGAAGAGGAAGTCGTACTGGATGCCGTAAATACATACGAATGGACCGGGTCGGTACTGACTCCGTCTGCCGGCGTCAACATGGGACCTTCCGGCAAAGAAACGTACTATAACCTGCCTATGGAAGGTGTTGTCAGCATCATGCGCGACATGGGCAATACGGATGAATACTGGGTCAGAGATGATGGCGTAAAAATGCTTGGCGACTACGTTATGATCGCAGCTCATCTGCCAACCCGCCCGAGAGGCTCGCTTGTTCCCACATCACTTGGCATGGGAATTGTCTGCGATACAGGAACCTTCGCACTCAACAACCATACGCAGATTGATATTGCGGTTGCCTGGTAGAAAACAGCACGCAGAAGAACCGGATATCTGGAAATGAACTTTCCAGAATCAGACTGCAGACATACAGAAGATCAGAATACGGAAAACATAAACAGAAAGAGAGCCAGAGCGCTGCCTGTACAAGCATCGCGGTCTGGCTCTTTGTTCGTTTGTGGATGGTTTACCTGCATGATCAGCCATACAGGGGCTGCTGAGATCCGGCAAATCAGAAGCAGCAGTTTCTATTCTTCTGGTCTTTTGCTTCGAGAGATATCTTATTCAGCGGCTTCAATTTCTTTGATTTCTTCTGCAATTGTGACCGGATCGGATGTGTCTGAAGCAGAATCTGCCGGCTTGCCGTCCTTCAGACGGTTCGGTCTGGCGTTGAGCCAGGCCATCATGACAGCCATGAACAGAGCGGGAATGAACGTGATCCAGGAAAAGCGGAAGCACATCCAGATCATGTAGACTGCATCGATGATGATGGCAGCCGTTTTCAGTCCGAGCTTGAGCAGAACGGCCAGTCCGCCGGCGGCTAAAGCACACCATCCTGCCGGTGCCCAGTAGAGGACGAAGGCACTGCTGACAACCGCAACCCCTTTGCCGCCATAGAAGTGGTGCCAGAAGGGAAAGCAGTGTCCAAGCATGACGCCCACGCCGGTATAGAGCGGAACAAGTGATGCATAGTCTTTGAACAGATACTGGCATAGAACGACGGCCAGAAAGGTCTTGAGAATGTCGCCGCCCAGAACGAGAAATCCGGCTGTTTTGCCAAGTACCTTCATGGTATTGGCCATGCCTGGATTGCCGGATCCGTACTCAAAGAGACTTTTCTTATGCACCGCACCGACCAGCTCCGCAAACAGGATGTTGCCGAATGCATAGCCGATCAGAACGCTTAAAAACAGATCGAGTGTCAATGTAAAACCTCCAGTTCAGTTCAGTGTTCAGTGCAGAGAAAAATGCCGATCAGACCGATGGTCCAAAAAAGATGAGATCAGCTAGATCACGAAGAAGAATGGAAAGAAAAGAGCAGATCGATCTGGTTGAAAGTCCGATCGTCTGCCCGATGATCTGTTTCTCATTTCGTGAAAATATCGTCGCTCTGATTGGGAAGAGGCGGTTTTGGACTGCCCATATTCTGTTTGTTCTTATTGGTCGAAGAGACAATGAGATAGAACACGCCAATGACAAGGATCAGAAACAGAACGGATCCAATAATGACCAGGATTGAAGACAGAAGCTGCACAGAATACCCTCCTCGCGCAGAGATCAGAATCAAGAAGACTGTCTCTGCAATCTTTGTTCATTATATCGAACGTCGCATGTGAAAAAGAAATGCTTCCGGAAAATGGGGACAATCTTTCTGTTTTGTTTGTCGATCTTCATCTGACGGTCTTAGTCTGCTGGTATTGTCTGCAGGTCTGGCTGGGACAAAAAATCCCTCTGCCTTGGCAGAGGGATCAGAGGTTCTAGTCAAAAAAAGAATCGTCAAACAGGTCAGCAGCTGTGGGTCTTGAACGGCGGCGCGGCTGAGAATCGGATGTTTCATCCGAAGCGTGTTCTGCAGGCTTTTCATGCTTGCGGGACTGAACTGTTTTTACAGGCTGAGAAGGTTTAGCCGGTTCGATTACGGTAAGCTCATCGTCAAGTTCGTAATCATCATCGAAATCAAAGTCGGATTCAGGGCGGACTTCAACGACGGAGAATTCTTCTTCAAACAGATCATCGTCTGCTTTATCCGGCGCTTTGGCAGCCGGTTTTTCGTTCGTTGCCTTGCGGCGATCCGGTGCTGCGCGATGTGAAGCGCGTGAAGAATGTCTTACTGTTTTTTCGTCATCGAACAGGTAATCGTCATCTTCATCGTCGTCATCCTCATCATCATAGCGGGATGCGCGGCGGGATCTGCGGGATGCAGAAGAAGAAGTGCGCTCTTCGATTTCGTCATCATCGTCGTACTCATACATGCTTTCGTCATGCCTTGTCAGGCCAAAGCACCAGCAGCACAGACAGAAGAGAATAAAGGTAACCAGGAATCCGGCGGATACGTCAGAAAGGAAATGTGCACCTGCGACGAGGCGGCCGAACATGGTAGCGCCTACGCCGAGGAATGCCAGAATCATCGCCAGGCTGACGCTGCCTTTTTTTGTAAAGCAGGGAATCAGAGCCCAGACAAACAGGCAGGCTGCAGACTGTGTATGACCGGACGGGAAGGAGCGGAAGAAGTCATGGTTCTGCTCATACAGGGCCCGGTAGTCATTCAGGAAGCCTCTGCCAAAGTCATACCAGTTTCGGAAAGGAACATCGTACTGCTCAAGAATGTAGTATCGCGGACGTGTCCAGACTCGCTTGAGCACCTGAACGCCGGCGACAGATCCGCCGCAGACGATCAGCAGAATGAAAAGACATTTTACTTTATCTTTGCGTTCGGCTTTTCGCATCAGGAACCAGTACAGAAGTGCCGGCAGGATCGATACGAGAAGTCCGATGGCCCAGCAGATATACCAGGCAGAAGCGAACTCTTCGGCAATGGAATCCGCCATATAGACGGGACCGACGACATTCAGACAGAACGCGAGGATCCATCCGATAAACATAGCCTTGCTGTCCTTCAGAACATCCAGGCAGAGGAAACCGGCAGCGCCCAGACCCCAGAATGCGGGAGCCGGAGCAAAGGCGGCAATGAGTCTTGCCCAGACTTTGAACGGATCATAGACCATCTGATTGAGGGGCAGGTCGCCGAAGGCACCGATGCCAAGGCCTGCCAGTCCAAGCAGGAGGCCGAAAATCAGCCAGCCGTTGGATATCCGTTTGTGTGATGTAGTAGTCATAGATTAATGGTACTATACGAAAACTGAATTTCGATGACTTTTTTCCTCTTCGCGCTTGCTGGATGTATAAAAATTCACAATTGACGGCCAAAAATTTTGCAGTAAAAGCCCCCGGACTGGCTGTGTCCGGGGGCAGTTGCGTACTGATCATTTATGCATCTGTATCAGCTGCGTTTCAGTCTGGATAAGCAGAGCTGAACAGGCTGGAAAGGCTGGTTTAGAGCTCTTCCTGATGCGAAGCGTAGAGATACTCGTCGATCGTGTTTTTAACGCGGTCTTTAACGAGTTCTTCAGGTTTTGCTTCGAGCTTGCCTTCGCGTACTTTGGTGTACTGGATCGGCATGAACTGAGAAAGGGCAGCAAGGTTGATGCCTTCTTTGTTCAGGTTGTCGAACATTTTCTCCATAGCTTTCTGAACGTTTTCATCCGGCATGTAGTAGCGGGAACGGTCAGAGAAGGAGAATTTGCGTTTGAACCAGAGTTCATCGTCGTTGCCATGATAATGTTTCGCCCAGTTTTTCGGGTTCTTCAGCATTGCGTCCTCGAGAACGTCGATGAAGTGGCTGGTTTCTTCTTCTCGGCCATGGAACATCATTTCTTCGATGTAAGCCAGAGCAAAGAGAGCTTCGCGGGCTGCGTAAGTCAGAGCCGGTCCGACTTTCAGGATGCCGACACCGTCTTCAACGAGTTCGCGCAGCTTGTATTTGGTCTGATAGTCCGTGGAATGGCCTTCGAATACGAGATTGTCGAAGTCTTTGATGCTGGCCATCAGCTCTTTGGCTTTGACGCGGTCGTATTCGGTGCATCCTGCATCTTTTTCTTCTACGCCTGGCTGAACAACAACGCCGATAACGTCGTTCCAGGTTTCATCAAGGCCTCTGTCCTTGAATGCTTTTTCGAAGGTAGCAACAGTGTTCTTGAAGTCTTCAACTTTCGTAACCTGCATGCCGGAGTTGTCGCCGGTTGCGCCGCCAGGGATTGGTACTTCGGATCCGACGATATAAACGGGACGTACAGCATCCGGGTTCTCAGCTTTGAGTTCCTGGTAAGCTTTTTCGCAGACTTCTGCGAGTTCAGAACCGCGTCTTGCGATAGTTTCGTCGCTCAGACGGACATTTGGATCATCATCGGCAACTTTCATGGATGTGTCGATATGAATTTTGGTGAAGCCGGCTTTGACATAGTCATGAACCAGCTGTCTTGCATAAGCCATTGCCTCTTCTTCAGGAAGGTTCTGCACGGTAAGCGGTCCGAGATGATCTCCGCCCAGATAGATCATCGATGGATCGGTGCCGATTTCTTCAGCTTTTTTCAGGACGAATTCTTTGAAGTCCTTTGGTGTCATGCCCGAGTATCCGCCGTTCTGGTCAACCTGGTTGGCCGTGGATTCGATCAGGCATACAGCGTTGTCGTCGCGTGCTTTTTCGAGAACCGCTTCGATGACGAAGGGGTTGGACGAGCATGCAGAGTAGATGCCGACAGCGTTGCCTTCTTTCTGCTTTTTAACAATGTTTTTTAATGTATTTTCAGCCATAAAGACCTCCTTGCTTTTATTGTAGTCGAACCGCCGAAAATTAATTTGTACAAATAATTTTCTTTTCTGTAAAAAATGTGAAAATCGGACAGTCTCTGATACGAACGGATTCATTTATTGGACAGGCTGGCAAACATCTGGAAAATACTGGCAGACAGCAGCAAGAGAGCTTTCTGAAGACGATGATTTTCCGGATTTTTACGTTCGTTACCGTCTGTTTTTCAGATTAAAAACATAGCGACAGTGCAGTTTATTTAAATTCATCCAAACTGATGAAAACCGAAAGGGATTTCAGTCGGGCAGTGCGGTCAGATTACGGGCAAAAAACGGAAATCCATAAACTTCGGGAATAAACTTTGAGCATGAACCTTAATTCGGGAATTAAGATTCTATAAGTTTTCTGTACAGATTCAGAAAGGGAAAAGTCAGACCGTTCTTACCCTCTGAAGAGATTCCGTCTTCAGAGAGATTTTCTGCGCGCTTTACGAACCGTCAGTCAGTCCTTTCTGCATCGGATCGGTCCTTTGGGACAGATCGCATCTTTACAGACCTGAAAGAAAAGAAAGATAAAGAAAGGCGGTAAGGTATGGCAGCATTCGCACCCTGGGTAGCTGCTGGGATTTTCGTTCTGATGTTCCTGCTGATTATCCTTGATAAATGGCCGCATCATTACATCACTCTTGCCTGCGGCGCAGCGACCCTCATCCTCGTATTTGCTCTGTGTCTGCACTCGTGGGATGCCATCAGAGAGACACTGAACTTAGGTGCAGCCTTTACACCGGAATTCTGGCATGTCAGCGGCGAAAGCGCTGAAGCGTCGAGCGGAATCAACTGGTCGACGATCATCTTCATTGCCGGAATGATGGTTATGGTTGAAGGCATGGCGGAAGCCGGCTTCTTCCAGTGGCTTTGCCTGAGACTGGCCAAGCTTGTTCACTACAAAGCTTCATCGATCTTTGTCGTGTTTATGATCATGGCTGCTCTGCTCTCCATGTTTATTGATTCGATTACAGTCATTCTGTTTCTGGCTGCAGTCACAGTTGAACTTGCCAAAGTACTCAAGTTCAATCCGGTCCCGATGATTCTTGCTGAAGTCTTCTGTTCCAACCTCGGAGGCTCGGCAACCATGTGCGGCGATCCACCTAACATCATTATCGGAACTTCGCTCGGACTGACTTTTGCGGACTTTCTGACCAACACCGGACTTATTGCGATGATTTCTCTGATTGCAGCAGTCATCTATTTCTGGCTCGTGTTCCGCAAAGAATATAAAGAAGCGGACAAACAGGAGATCGATGTTAAAGAACTCCCAGTCCCAAAAGAAGCAATCAAGAATCAGACGGCATTCATTCTCTCCGTCATGATTTTCCTGATCGCCATCGTTCTGCTGGTTACTCATTCCAATACCGGTCTGACAGTTGCCTTTATCGGCACGTTTATCGGTCTGGTCACCCTGATCTGCAACTACAAGAAAGCCGGAACGATCCTCAAACGCGTGGATTACAAGACACTTCTGTTCTTTATCGGCCTGTTTGTAGTCGTCGGCGGTCTGGAGCAGACCGGCGTACTTGAACAGATTGCTTACTTCATCGGTGATATTTCGGGTGGTAATATGACTTTAGTCATTGCCATCATCCTGTGGATTTCCGCAATCGCCAGTGCGTTTGTCGATAACATTCCGTTCTCGGCAACCATGATTCCGGTTATCACAACTCTGGCCAGCACGCAGGGACTTCCAATCCGTCCTCTTGCCTGGGCTCTGTCTATCGGTACCGACATCGGCGGAAGCGCCACCCCAATCGGTGCGAGCGCCAACGTTGTCGGAACGGCAGTGGCTATGAAAAACGGCTATCCGATCGGCTGGAAACGCTATTGCAAGAGCGCAGTACCGGCGACAATCCTGGTTCTCGTCATCGCAACAGCAGTTCTTATTCTTCGGTATGTCGTGCTCGGAGGCTAATCTATGAACACACCTTCAGACCAGATTATCCTGGCGATTGACCGTGAGTTCGGAAGCGGAGGCCGTGAAATTGCGGACCTGCTCGGTGCTCACTTCAATCTTCCCGTCTATGAAAAAAACATCCTCCAGAACCTTGGCATTCGTTCACAGGAGGATGTTGAAGATCTGTACTACCGGGATGAATCGCCGCGCTGGAAACTGGCCAGCCGGACTGTCAAAGGACTCACCAACTCCAATGAAGCAGCGCTTGCTGCAATGGAATTCGACTTTCTGCGCCAGATGGCAGCAGAGGGCAAATCCTTCATTATCCTCGGTCACTGTGCCGAGGAGGTTCTCAGTGAACACCCCGGTCTGATTACGCTGTTTGTTTCTGCAAATGAAGAATTCAAGATTCCGCGGATTATGAAAGAAAACGGAATTGATGAAGAACAGGCATTTGCGAAAATGAAGCGTCATAACCGCAAGCGCAAGATTTATCACAACAGCTACTGCGAACATAAGTGGGGAGATGCAAGGAACTACGATCTGACCATCCGTTCTGACAAGCTTGGAACGGAAGGCAGCGCCCGGTTTCTGATTGCGTATATTCATGAACGCATTCCAGCTCTGCAAAAAGAGCAGGGAGAATCTGCTGACTCTGGCAGCAGCGCAAAATAAATCTTCGCAGGCTTCAAATTCAAATTGATATGATTCAGGCGTCCTGACTGATCCGATGATCAGAACAGGGCGCTTTTTATACGAGCAGACTGCAGGCAGTGAACAGACGGAAAGGGAAAAGAAGTGTCAGAAGAGAAGTACAATATGCAGAAAGGCATCAGTTCAAATTTCTGTGAAGAAACTCAACGCAGGAATCTAAAACCGGGGAGCCATCACAGAGAAGCAGAACAGCCAGGAAAGGATTGCTGCAATATGGATAACACAGAACAGAAAGATCAGACGGAACTCAGATCGAAAGAACAACCAAAATCGACAGAGCAGGCAGACACTCAATGCGCCCCTGCAGAGGAAACAGAAAACCTTTCTGTCGTTTCAATCGATACATACGGCGATCAGCAGTGCGCTCAGATATCGGAGGGCCCTTGCTCTTCGCTTTTAAACCAGGTTTCCGTTCATCTGCCCCTTGAGACCGTATCCAATCTGCGGGATCTTGCCGGCATTGAGACAGAAGATGGCCGTTTCATCGCACCAGGTCTGCTTTTTCGGTCCGGCAGACTGTCAAAAGCATCGAAGGAAGATCTGCTGACTCTCAAGAACATGGGAATCAAAGATGTCATCGATTTTCGATCTGAACTCGAGCGTTCGGTAGAACCTGACCGGAAGATTCCGGGAGCAGTTCTGCTCGAAGATCCGATTTTTAAAGAAGCAGACCTGAAGAAAATGACCGGAG
>Strawberry_p1__coassemble_1875_pt1 | contig 28235 bp, 23 predicted proteins | sample Strawberry_p1__metabat2_high_PE_023 | metagenome-assembled genome bin Strawberry_p1
AACACAAAAAAATTACCCTTTTCGTCGTGCTTTCTCTTCTTAGAACAATCCTTCTACTCCTCTGGTTCAGAAACTTCAGCGAGGTTTACGACTTTAACTTAATGACATTGCCTTTCAGGGAGTAGTTTAGCGCCTGGGATATCCGAGTAATACAAGAGTCACGATTAGCGCTGAGATCGTACTGATATAGTACGAAACTTTGGCGGAGAAGCCAGAAAGAGAGGGGCCGTCATTCGTTGGAACGTTCCGTTCCAACGAATGACGGGGGCTGTCTCTGGTAAGGAGATGAGTGAGGGATTGAGCGAACGAAATAATTTGACAAAAACATCAGGGATAAAAAAATGCCGCTCTGAAGTTCGTGCTTCGAAGAGCGGAATAATGTGACGATTTGCTTCAAAATAGAACGGTTTAAATAGACGCTCTACAATCCCTCAAATCATCACACTAATCTCGGCGACCAAAGAGAAAAAGAACGGAATTGCAGCATCTCGCTGCTGTTCCGTTCTTAGAAAAATTCAGGTTATTCGTGGTCTGCAGATTTGGGTTCTGCAGGATTTAGTGTCGATACGCGGTCAGATGAAGTGCCATAGAAGGCGATGCCTTCGGCCTTCCATCCGGCTTCGACAAGATGATTGTATTCGGTTTCGTTTGTGGTGAAGTGATGCGTTCCTGTTGTAGCATTGGGGTTGTAGCAGCGGTAGACAGGGACATCCTTCTCACCTTCACTGAACAGGACCGTCTGATCCAGACTCCAGCCGACGCTGATAAGGTACTGGACTTCGCGCTCATCCATAGCGTAGTGATGGTCGCCGGTGTTGGGATTGTACAGACGACGTACCGGGGTACTGTTTTCGGCACGCGTGTTCCAGGCGATCTGCTCGGCTTTCCATCCAAGTGCGGCAAGCACTTTTCTCTCATTCCGATCGGTTGTAAAGACGTGTTCTCCGCTGTTCGGGTTATAAAGCCGGAAAACAGAGCAGATCGGACTGACAGATACGAGAATGCTTGACGGCTCTTCCCGGGACTGCAAATCCGCACCAGGAAATATCTTGCGGAATGCTTCCAGTGTCTCCTTTGAGTAGGTACAGGTGTAGCCGACAGGGATCTGTCCTTCCTTTTTCGCCGTCCATTTGCCATCAGGAGTCACCACAAGATAATCGGGAGCTCCAGAAAAGAATTCGATCGTTCCTTCAGGCTGAATACCGTACATTTCCATGAACTTCACTTCAAACCGCCCGCTTTCTCCAGGCTGGCAGAGTGCAAAATCATCAGAATCGATCCATTCAATTGCCGGGGTAATATCTACAGCCTCCGGAGCTGTTGCTTCGGCTGCATGAAGTGGATCGACATTGCCTGCTACGAACATTCCTGTGATAAGTAAACTAACCACCATAAAACTTTTCAGAATATAATATTTAAGAGTCATAGCTCATCCTCATTTATTTTTTTACAGAATATCAACATCTATAACCAATTCAATGTTTCGTTAAGCTGGAGTTAGTACCCTAGCCAGGCAACCCCTTCATATTTCCATCCTGCTTTTACCAGTGCATCTCTTTCTTGCGCATTTGAGGTAAAGTGATGTTCGCTGGCATTTGGATTGTAGAGTCGGTAAACTGCCTGTCCAGATGAGGAAGTAGACCAAGCGGTCCCTTCGTCTTTCCATCCAAGATTAACGAGTCCATTCTTTTCTGAAGCATCGATAGTATAGAAATGTTCGCTGGTATTCTGATTATAGACTCTATAAACCGGTAAAAACTTTGTTCTTGCGCGATTAATCCAGTCAATTTTACTTGTGGTAAGTCTCACGCCTTGATTGGCTGCAGCAACGGATGCTGAATCTCCGCTGGAGTGAACACCAATTACTCTATTCTGATTATCAAGAACAGGGCTTCCACTTGATCCACCGTAAGTATCAGCATTATGCTTAAAAACTTCGGAGGAAACATTTAAAACGAAGCCTTTTGATTCGTACTGGCTATACCGTGTTCCGTTAACAGCTTTATCCGCCGGATATCCCAGTAATCGAATACTCTGATTCGCAGAAATCGAGGTTACCAGAGGAAGAATACCAACATTGGAGCCAAATGATTTATTCAGTCTTAAAACCGCTAAATCATATGAAGGGTTGACTGAGGTGTCATTCAGATATTGGGGATGCATGACAGCGACTGTGGCTACTGCCGATCCAAGATAAGCTGTATGATCGTTTAAACCAGGATAAGCAGTAACCTTTCTTGCCCATGATTTCGTTTCACGATTGTAGAGGCCATGGGCGTTTGTTACGACAGTATCTGATGAGATGAAAAAGCCTGTAAGGTTAGTATAAGTGCCGTTTTCACGCTCTACGGATAACCATGCTACAGCGGAGTAAGGGTGGATTTTTGTGTTTGGAACTTTTACTCGATCATCCGGACCAATTACAGAACTTGGATAAGTGCCTGAATCATAATCGTTCTGCTCTGCTGCCCACCTTTCGAAATTGTTTAATGCTTCTTCTTCACTTTCCTCCTCGATGTCTGAGAATACATGAAGATAACCTTCAGTTGAGTTTGAATCAATATCCTCAACCATTTCTGCTGTTTCATTAGCCATTACAGGGAAAGAAGATCAGCTTCCAAGCGTGACAGCTAAAACAAAAGCAAGCTTTTTAAATAACATATAAGTCCTTTCTTTATCGCAAATTTCAACCTGATGATACGAGATCAAAAGATGCAGCGATGAGCTAGTGAGCGAAAAAAGTCTACTGTGCATTTTACTTGACTCATCTCGCTCAATAGATTTCCAACACTACATTAAAAATTGTCTTTTAACAATAATTTTTTGCGTTGAATTCAACGCCATTCGGTTAACCGGATAAAATAACGATTTAACTTCGTCCTCAGCTGTCGACACAGGAAATAAATCTTATTTAGATGATTTATCACCGTATTTAGTCATTTTAAGCACTTTGAAAACAGGGCCCCTGGCAGTAATCCAAGAACAATCCTATTTGTTAAAACAAATTATCTATAGAATCCTGTGCTGATTGGAATCCGGCTTACACTGTATATACCGCTTATAATATCTGTCCGGCTTGATCTGCGATGTATGTTTACAGATCTCCCGGATGACGTACTCCTCTTCTAGAATCTCGTAATTGAATAATTTCCGTAAGAGTTCGAAGGCATATTTCCGATTGAGTACAGTCTCCCGCTTGGGTGACTTTTCTGGAACTGGGCGATGCGCTTCACAGAAGGCTAATCCTGCACTGCACAAATTGCAGAGTGTCAGGCGAACCCATACTTCCTGATTTAACGCATCCATTTTCTGCGCACGAACGGCCTGCAGACCCGTTGCGTATTTCAGCTCTTGAAAACCCATCTCGATAGATTATGCGAATTTTCGCATAATCTATCGAATCCCTTTTTCGATTCGCCATAGGTAGACATGTCATTTCCGTCGGGGCTGTCTGGTATTTCAGAACCATCGACACTCAATAGTCGCCATCTATAGAATGTTTTATCATCTTTATGATAGAACAAATCATTCATTTTGTGGAAAGCGTTAGAGTAAAGTGAGTGTTTGATTTTCTGTCTTGCCTGAGAAATGGCTGATAAAGATAAGTCAGCCAGAGAATCAGGAAGAGTGGGGAGAGATCTGTTGATTGAGCGGTCCTCTGTCTGGTAGGCAACCGCTGCCAGGTCGAGAACAGAAAGCTTGCGCGAGCGTGAGAAGTCAGAGTCCGGATTGACAAGATTGGCAGAATCGGAAGCTGCTTCCTTGATGAGGTGCTTGAGGGCAGCCGACTGCAGGTTACAAAACGTGTTAAGTGAAGGCATAAGTTTTTTCCTTTCCGTCACTTAATGGCCGCGAAGCAGCCACACATTTTGAGTTATAAAGCAGCCTAGTTTTTCGCAAAAACCGAATTGCGCAAACAAACAGCCGATACTTCTATTGCGAAAAAAGGCAAAAAGAAAAGAGGCCTCTCGTCCGATTAAGGAGTAAAGGTCTCAATCAACTAAACTTAATGACATTGTGTCCTGCTGTATGGATCAGCGAAGCGCTGCGGAAAGTGCCGGTACGATCTGCTTTTTGCGCGAGACATAGCCTTTGTCTTCAAAATCGCTGATCGTATCACGGAGCCGTCTGGCTTCAGGACCGGCGATCAGGAATTTTGAACCGCTGCCTTCAACGTTTGTAAAAGCCATGACCCACAGACCGATTTTTTTGTTTTTCGCCTGTTCATCCATGAATTCGACAAACGATTCGCGAATGTCTTCGACATCGCTGTAATCAAAGACGAAGACCTGGGAAATTGCGGACTTCACGCCGGAAAGATCAAACTCCTTGCAGTCCTGGAACAGGATATCTGCATACTCCTTGCCTTCAATCGTTGCGGTATGGCGGAAGAGATCTTCAGCCATTTCGGATGCGTTGAGGTGATACTGCTCTTCAATATGTCGGGCGACAAAACGGTCCGTCATTGTGCAGGTCGGGGATTTGAAGTTCATGGTGTCGGAGATCATCGCATAGAGGATCAGCTTTGCAATCTTTTCATCCATGCGGATGTCATACTCCTGATACATCATGGCAATGATGGTATTCGACGAGCCGACGATCATATTGCGGAAGACGATCGGCTTGCTCGTTTCAATGTCGCCGATCCTGTGATGGTCGACAATTTCGAGAATCTCGCCCTGCTCGCGGTCGTCGATCGACTGCTTGCTTTCATTGTGGTCGACCAGAATGAATTTCTTCGGTTCTGCCTTGAGCAGATGGTAGCGGGCGACTGCACCGATGATGTTGTCGCCGACCACAACCGGATAGGACGAATGACGTGTCTGAAGCATTTTCTTTTCCACATCTTCGACAAATTCAGTCGGGTGGAACATGATGGTTTCATTTTTGGGCGTCATGATGAACTCGACAGGAATGGCCCGGTAAATCATCTGTACGATTTTCATCAGGTTGTACGGCGTGCTGATCAGCGTAACGCCCATCGACTTGGCCATATCAAAGATATAGTCATTGGGAATAAATCCCTCGGCGATGACAATGACCGCTGCGCCTTTTGCCATCGACTTGATCATGTCGTCTTCGTGATCGCTCAGAACCATGATGGCGCCCTCAAGGTCGCGTTCCATCATCTTCTTATCCGCAATCCGCACGTCGCCGCTTTTCTTGCGGGTTCCTTTATACAGGATGCTTCCGTGCAGAACATCCTGTATGTTTTCTTCTGAAGTATCCTTCAGCAGTTCTCTTGTGATATTGAGATCCTGCATCTGGACTTTGGAAATATCGGCCAGGGTGACCATGCCGGCATAATGCGCATCGTCATCCAGGACGTAAATCGTTTTCGTATTGTTCTCAAGCATCAGATCCCAGCCGTAGCGCAGGGTGTCATGATGATTGATCAGAACCGCATCATCAATCTCGATTTCCTCAAGCGAGTTTTTTGCGGTTTCAAGCCGGATCGGTACAGGGACGCCGACTTTTTCAAGAATGTAGCGGGTTTCCGGATTGATATGTCCGATCCGGGCGGGAACAACGTCTTCTCCAAGTTTCTGTTTCAGACTGGCAAGCGTGATTGCACCGCAGATGGAGTCTGTATCCGGCCTCTTATGGCCGATGACATAAACAGGCTGTTTCATTGATTTTCCCCTTGTCTCTGTTTGATTTGTTTCTCCTGCTCTGAGTATAGCACGCAGATAATAAGAACTGATTTACTTTTCGAGCGGGACGTCCGGTTCCTTTTTTGCCAGCCCAGGCAGCAGCCGGACGGAAAGTGCCTGTACAGGATACTCTTTTCATCCCTCTCGTGCCCGATTCTGCCTCTGTCTTTCCCTATTTCTAAAGAAAAGCTGGCACAGACCCTGAAAACGAAAGCGTTTTGCTTACGGCATAAAACAGACAGACAAAACAGGGTTCTATGCAGGAGCAGAAACAGAAGAGCAGCGGGATTCCAAAAGAACAGACAGATAAAAAGCAGACCAGCGAAGCTAGTCTGCAGAAAGGCAAAAAAAAGACCGCCGATTAGCGGTTGATTTTTAAATGGTGCCGGCACGCGGAATTGAACCACGAGCTCATCCTTACCATGGACGTGTATTACCATTATACTATGCCGGCTCGTGACTGCCTCATTAATATACGAGATCCCACGACGTATTGCAACAGGAAATGGAATTTTTTTGAAATTTATTTTTAGACGCGCAAATACGATTTCTTTCTACTTCTATTTGAAACTTCTTCCCTGCTTTATGGACCAGCAGCCCTTCAAATTAAAGCAGATTTGCCTGCTCAGTTCTGCTTTTCCGAACAGGATCTGGAAAATTTTTCTCTGTTCATCCAGATTTCGACCAGTTCACAGGGCAGACCAACGACATTCGTAAAGGAGCCATCGATCGCATCCACAAAATCGACATCCTGAATTCCATAGCTTCCTGCCTTATCCAGACAGGTCCCCAGGTCAACATAGGCCTGAATCTCTTCATCGCTCAGTTTTCGGAAGTGAACCATTGTCGTGCATACCGTATAGTACTGCCGCTTCTTCTCATCGATCTGTTCAGTCCAGCGCAGACCGTCTTCTTCCTGCACAGCTTTTCCAGGCTGATCCGCGCCTTCTGGAATAATGAGCGCTGTTCCTGTTTTAACGGCATGCCATCTGCCGGATAGCTGGCGCAGTGTCGCAAACGCTTCTTCTTTTGAAGCTGGTTTCTGCAGAATCTGCTCTCCGTCCACAACGATCGTATCTGCACTCAGTACGGCACTCTCTGGATGATCCACAAAAACTTCCTTCCCTTTTGCCCGGGCCACACGAAGAAGCGCTTCATCAATATCATCCCCGGTAAAGACTTCATCGCCTTTGGCCGGAATGCAGCTGAATGCCGGTACAATCTGTGAAAGCAGTTCGCGCCGTCTTGGCGACTTGCTGGCAAGAATGAGTTCCATGCTCCACCTCCATGATCCGACCCGTATTCCAAGACAGGATACAGAATCAGATCTTCCAGAACAGTCTAATCATACGTCTTCTGCGCCGTTCTTCGAAAAAATGAGCGCCTGATCTGTCTGTAAAAGACAGTCCAGGCGCGAAAGATTCAATGCAATGGATCGGCACAGCGATCACACAGGAAAATCATCATATGCAGACCGTTTTCCCAGTGCTTCGTCGCTTTGCGCCTGCCGCACCACATGCAGGTCTGTCTGCAGTGATCACAGACATAGGAATAGCCGGTACTGACTTCATACGCATAAGACGGGCTGCGTCCGCAGTAGTCGCACTCTTCACTGACAAGGCACGGACCAAATCCGCCGGTAAAAAGCAGCAGAACCAGAAGAAGGCAGCCGCCAACTATAGCCAGCTTCACCCAGGCTGAATGCTTATCCGAATCTGTAACAACAGATTCTGCAGTAACGACCGCGGGCTGTTCAACAGGACGTCTGGGTTCGTCGATAAAATCATCCATGGAATAGTCGCCCTGATACTGATCGGAGAAAAGCGCATCCGAACCGGTGATCTTCTCTGAACGGGTCGACGAAGCGGAAGAACGGTCGGGAATAGGGATCGTTCTCTGACTGGCATGGGTACGATCTGATGAAGAGAGCGATGACCTGGCTGAATAGCTTCCATTCGAAGATCCACCATAAGAAGACTGTGACCTGGACGCACTGGAAGGCGAAGACCAGGAGCCATTGTTATTCTGGATACCTGTTGCTGACTGCTGCCCTATCGAAGAACCGAGCAGCTGACTGGATGAATTGGACGGATTGGATGAACTGTATGGGTTGTACGAAGGTCTGTTTGATGTTCCAGACCTGGACTGATTCTGACCAGAAAAGCATCCGCTCTGACGGGCCGGGTTTTCATACTGACTGCTGGCATCAGATCGATAGTCAGCCTGCTGGCCATAATAGCCCTGCTGACCGGGAAGCGGACTGAGAATTTCTGTGGGAGCGCCCTTCTGGTTCTGTCTGTTTATTTCTGAGGAGCCATTCCATCCCTGTACGGGGACGGTCGGGATATTTCCTGCCTGAGACGAAAAAGAGGGATCAAATCCAGTTTGTGAGGGATCCGGCAGATCTTCCTGCTGATCGGTTCCGCACCAGGGGCAGTAACGGGTAGAAATCTGTGCTCCACAGTTCTTGCAGTAACTCATCTCAACGACCTCCATCCAGTTCCGCTCTGTGCCTGCAGCGTATGTCTTTCTGCTTTTTGAAGGCATTATTCAGGCACTTTTTATTCTGGTTTAATTGTATTTTTATATTTCAGTGATTTCAATCTCGTTTCCATCAGATTTTATTATTGTCGCAAACGAAACAAAACCGCCGCGGCATCTTTCCATAACCGCGGCGGTTTCTGATTTTTATTCGATTTATCCTGAATATATGCGGGATATCCGTATTTTCTTCTGCTCAGAATTCGCCTTCTGCTTTTTCCTTCTCGCTCAGTCCGCCTGTCAGTGAAAGGCGTCCTGCGGCTTTTTTCAGCCAGGCAAGAACGATCGGAACAGGGATGATCACCATGAACAGCCGAAGTACGCACTGTCCGATCATGGTGGAGAACATCTCTTCCGGACAGATGACGATCATGAAATCCGTTGCCGGATTGAGCAGCCAGTCGGTGTTCCCGGCAAAGAAAACCGTATGGAACCAGGTCCAGAAGCTGGTAAAGTCCGTCAGCGCCCATAACCCAAAGAAGGCCAGGACGACAAGCAGAACAGCCAGTGCCTGCAAAAATCCCTGCAGCAGAACTGAAAAGGCATCTCTGCGCCATAACCAGAATATGAAAAGGAGAGAGATGATGCAGCCGATCCAGCAGACGATCATGCAGGTTCTGGCATTGAGCCAGAGGGTGCGTACATCGACCATATGCTTCTGCTCTTTTGCATTGAATGTCGGCCGCTCTTCTCCCTTCCAGATAACAGTTCCGTCCAGATTATCGCGCTTTCCTTCTACGTAGTCCGTCATCATGAAGATCGCTTCTTCAAGATGCTCCATGGATACGCCAGTTGAGGATGGCAGATCGATCTTTTCGTACAGATCTGTGTAGAACGCATGATCAAAAACCACGCTCTGCACGCAGGAAAGAACCGAGGCAAGCAGAAAGAATACGCCAAACAGAGTTCCGAGAGCGCGCTTCATTAGCCGACCGAAACCAGATGGGCATCGAGAACCCGGTCGGTTTTGGCGAGAATATCGACAAGGTCTTCGATATTCTGCGACAGTTCCGTTACGTCAAGCGTCAGCGTGACACTGACGACATGACTGATCGGGATGGTCTGGTTAATCGCAATGACATTGCAGTTAAGGCGGGCAATGCGGGTCAGGATGATCGACAGAACGCCCTTTTCATCCTGTACAGCCATCGAAATGATGGCTTTGCGCGTGTTGTCCTTGGGTTCGAACTGGAACACGCTGTTTTTGTACTTGTAATAAGTGCCCCGGGAAATGCCGACTTCGCGAACGGCATCGGCGATCCGGCGCACCTGTCCAGTCTGCATCAGATTCTGTGCCTCTATGACTTTTAAAGCCGCTTCAGGCAGCAGCGATGCGCTGACCAGATAGAACTTATCCATAGAACGCCTCCGCACCCAGTCGTGAAACCCGGCTCAGGCGGACTTCGAGATCCGGATGCTTTTCTTCAATTTCTTTTTTCAGCTCTTCAAGCCGCGCTTCATCCTGGCTTAAAAAGGCCATGGTCGAACCGGAACCGGAAATCCAGAACGGAAGCTGATGCGTTTTTGAAAGTTCCTGCATCGCCGGATAGTCGCGGATCAGTTTTGCGCGGGACGGTTCATGCAGAATATCCTTGCAGGATGTATACAGCTGTGCTTCATCCTGATGGACCCAGGCATATTCAAAAAGCATCGCCCGGCCGACCTGCATTGCGGCATCAGGCAGCGAAACGGTCTCCGGGAGTGCTTTTCTTGCTTCCGGTGTCGATACTTCATATCCAGGAATAACAACCAGGGCTTTCCAGTCTCTGGCTTCAAGCTGAACACGGTGAATCCGACCGTCTTCCATTACGCACACATTCAGTCCGCCAAACAGAGCCGGCGCTACATTGTCCGGGTGGCCTTCAATTTCCACGGCCAGTTCGAGCAGCTGATCTGTATCCAGACCAAGTGCCGCAAACAGGTTGGCGCCGACCAGACCGGCGATGACGCACTGGCTTGAAGAACCGAGTCCGCGCGCAAACGGAATATCGGAATCAATATCAATATGAACGGGCGGAGTCGCAATTCCGCTCTTTTTGCATGCAAAATCGAACGCATGATAGACCAGATTGTCCGGCGTGCAGAATTCATCCGGACATCCGGTGATTTTTAAGGTCTCCGATTTGTCAAATGTAATCGTCGAGCGCCAGTCGAAAGCCAGGCCAAGGGTGTCAAAGCCGATCGAGCAGTTGGCACTTGTCGCCGGCACGCGAACGGTGATCATGCAAAGATCTCCCCGGCAGCGCGGATTACATTGTCTTTCATCTCATCTGCTTCAATTGACAGATCGAAAAGGATTGGAGCATTTTCCAGTTTTGCCAGATTTTCCGGAACAGGCTGATCGCACAGTTCAGAAAGCTTTGTCATGGCTTTCCACGGATCCTTTTCTTCTGCGCCAAGTGCTGCAAGAACATCCTGCGTGAATTTATACGGAGAAGCTGTAGAAAGAGCGACGACAGGAACATCGCTTTTCTTTGCAAGCGCATAGGCTGCTGCAGAGTGCGGATCGAGAACATAGCCGGTTTCTTTATATACTTCCGCAATGGTTCTGCTCAGCGCTTCGTCGTCATACCAGCCGCCTTCAAAGAGTTCCGAGATCGTCTTAAAGGTCTTTTCATCGAGGGTATAGACGCCTTTTTCTGCCAGATCTTTCATCCATCCGGCGACTTTTTCTGTGTCTTTTCCGGATGCGTAATAGAGCAGGCGCTCCAGGTTGGAGGAAATCAGGATATCCATGCTTGGAGAAATCGTCTGAATAAACGGACGGCGGCGATCATAGACGCCTTTTTCCAGGAAATCGCTCAGGACGTTGTTGGCATTGGAAGCCACATAGAACTTCTTGACCGGCAGGCCGAGCAGGCTTGCATAGTAGCCGGCCAGAACATCTCCGAAGTTTCCTGTCGGTACAGAGAAGGCAACCGGATCGCCAAGCTGGATCTTTCCTTTGGCGACCATCTGCCGGTATGCATCGAAATAGTAGACGATCTGCGGAATCAGACGTCCGATATTGATGGAGTTTGCGGAAGAGAGAACGATGCCCTCTTTTGCGAGTGTCTTTTTCAGATCTTCATCAAGGAACAGCTTCTTGACCATGCTCTGCGCATCGTCAAAGTTGCCTTTTACTGCGAAAACTTCCACGTTGCTTCCAGTCTGGCTGGCCATCTGGCGGTGCTGGATCGCCGAGACTTTGCCATCCGGATAGAACACGCAGATTCCGGTGTGGTCGACATCCTCAAAACCGGACATTGCCGCTTTTCCTGTATCGCCGCTTGTGGCGGTCAGGATGAGAGCTTTTTTATCGCTGTCTACAAGTGCCTTGGACAGAAACCACGGCAGGATGGTCAGTGCGACATCTTTAAAGGCGCTCGTCGGCCCGTGAAACAGTTCAAGAACTTCGATATCGCCCACACTGCGCAGCGGTGTGATTTCCTCGCTGGCAAATGTATTTCCATAGGCATGGCTGACACAGTCATCAATTTCTGCCGGACTGTAGCCCGACATCAAACGGCCGAAGACCATGCGGGCAATACCACGATAGTCGGACTGGCAGACAGTTTCCAGATCGAGCTTTTCACAGCCGAGCTTTGGCCATACAAAAAGGCCGCCATCCGGTGAAATTCCCTGTAAAACCGCCTCTTTTGCGGTAAGGGATTTGCCGTTCTGACGGGTTGACTGATAATAAGGTTCCATTTTCATCACTCCTTGAAATCGCATATGCCCTATGATACAATGTTCAAGTTTTTAAGACAAGTGTTTATTATTTGCGAACAAAAAGGAGTCTAATCAAATGAACTGTGCCCTTCTCGGTTATGGAACCGTAGGATCAAGCGTTAAAAAACTTGCGGACAGACAGCCCGGTCTCGATATCCGGATTGTTTTCGTCAAGCCCGAATTCGTCGATCTTCCCTTCTTTTCAAATGAAGGCGAAGCCATCGTCACCGATCCGGATACAGAAATCGTCTTTGAATGTCTCGCCGGCGTAGAACCAGCCAACACGCTCATCCGCAAAGCCCTCGAACATGGCAAGCATGTCATTTCGTCCAACAAGGCTGTACTCAGTGCAAATCTGCCTGACTACATCGAACTCGCCCGCAAACACGGCGGATCGATCCAGATCGAAGCTTCTGTCGGCGGCGGCATCCCGCTGATCGACGGCATCCTCAAGCTCGACCGTGCTGAAGAACTCAAAGGATTTGAAGGCATTCTCAACGGTACTTCGAACTACATCCTCACCAGCATGGAGAAATTCGGCACCTCGTTTGATGACGCCCTGAAAGCAGCCCAGGCTGCCGGCTATGCCGAAGCCGACCCGGCTAACGATATCGAAGGCCGCGATGTCTGGTACAAAACGCTGCTTGTTGCTTCTCTTTATACCCACTCTCCAGTCCTCACTCTTCCAGAGCCTCTTGGCATCTCAAAACTGAGTGCAGAAGACATCGATATCGCCAAAGCGCACGGCAAGAAAATCCGCCATCTCTCAATTCTGAAAAATGAAAGCGGATCCTTTTCTACGCTGATCGCACCAGTTTTCCTCAATGAGAACGATTATCTGGCTTCTGTTGACGAAAACTTCAATGCCCAGAAAATTTATGCAGATTCCTTTGGATCTTTGGGCTATTATGGCCCCGGCGCGGGAGGCGATCCGACAGCACAGGCAATGATTGCGGATGCAATTAATCTGCTCGACGGCTGCAGACGCCCGATCACCCTTGATCGCAACGCTGTTTATGACCCGAATCTGATCCAGGAAAACTGGATTGTCCGCACAGACAGAGACCTCTCTTCTCTGCCCGGCGTCAATACCGAGTTCTTCGACGCAGACAATCTGTATCTGTTTGAAAACAGAACACCGGCGCTGATCGAAGAAGTCAGAGTGGCAGACCCGCAGGCCATGATCGCAGTCTGGAGGTAATCGTCACCAATGGCTCTGAAAGTCACAAAATTCGGCGGAAGCTCAGTCAGCTCGTCGAAGCAGTTCAAAAAAGTCAAACAGATCGTCGAAGCAGATCCGGACCGGCGCTACGTTGTTGTCTCTGCGCCGGGCAAACGGTTCTCTTCCGACTCCAAAATCACAGATCTTCTCTATCTTCTGGATGCCCACCGTCAGTATCACGTCGATGCATCCAACGTCTTCAAGCTCATCCGCGAACGTTTTCTTGAAATCAAGGAAGAGCTTGGTCTGAAGACGCCCATCGAAAAAGAGCTCGATGCCATGGCTGCTTCGCTGAACTCCATGAGCGAAAACGAAATCGTCTCCCGCGGCGAATATTTCTGCGCCCGGCTGATGGCGGAATATCTCGGCTTTCCGTTCGTGGATGCGGCAGAGGTCATCCGCATCAATCATGACAAATCCATCGACTGGGATGCGACGCGCGCAAGACTCAAAGCCGTCATGAATGAATATCCCCACTTTGTTTTCCCGGGATTCTACGGCATGTCTGCCAATGGAAAAATCATGGTGTTCTCTCGAGGCGGCGGCGATGTCACCGGTGCCATTCTGGCTAACATCATGGAAGCTGATGTCTATGAAAACTGGACAGACGTTTCCGGATTCCTGATGGCTGACCCGCGCATTGTCCGCGATCCGCAGCCGATTACGCACATTACCTATTCTGAGCTGCGCGAGCTGTCCTACATGGGTGCATCGGTTCTTCATGAAGATGCAGTCTTCCCTGCTCAGGAAAACAACATTCCGATTCACATTCTCAACACCAACCGTCCGCAGGATGCCGGCACGATCATTCAGGAAACTTCAAACGTTCCCCGCCGCTATCCGATTACCGGTCTGGCCGGCAAGCCCGGATTCATGTCCATCTATATTTATAAGAAGCACATGTCCAACGAGATCGGCTACATGCGAAAAGTCCTCTCTGTACTTGAGCGCTACAACGTATCGATCGAACACATTCCAAGCGGCATCGACTCCTTTACAGTCATTGTCAGCGAGAGCGAAGTAGCCGACAGCCTGTACGAGATTCTCCACGAGATCAAACGTCAAGTTGATCCGGATGAAATCAAAGTACAGGATCATATCGCACTGATTTCCACGGTTGGTAAAACGATGTCGCACCAGCCAGGTACTGCAGGCCGTCTGTTTGATGCGCTTGGCCGCGAAAAGATCAATATCGTCATGATTGCCCAGGACTCCAACGAGATCAACATCACCGTCGGCGTCAACGAGAAGGATCTTGGACGTACGATCGAAGTCATTTACAACGAGTTTGTTACAAAAGCAGAAGAACAGCGCGCTGCGCTGTAAATCCGACTGAACGCTGACCTGCTGATGATGCTGAATATACGTCAGCCCAGCGTTCAGCCTGTCTATATACATTCAGGTAAGGAAGAAACGGAATATTATGAAAACCATCGCAATTGCCGGTGCAACCGGCGCTGTCGGCAGACAGATGCTCGAATGCCTTAAAGAACAGGGCATCAAAGGAAATGTGAAGCTCCTTGCTTCGGCACGTTCTGCCGGTAAAGTCATCGAAGGCCTTGCGGTCGAAGAACTTACGGAACAGTCGTTTGAAGGCGTTGACTATGTTCTTGGCGCCTGTGAAAACGACGTTACAAAGAAATGGATGCCATGGGCACAGAAAGCAGGATGCGTTGTTGTCGACAACTCTTCTGCATTCCGTCTTGACCCGCAAGTACCTCTTGTCGTTCCGGAAATCAATGCGGACGATATTTTCACTCATCATGGCATCATCGCCAACCCGAACTGCTCCACAATCATCGCGCTGATGGCGCTCCATGATCTGGATGACCTGTTCAAAATTGAAGACGTTGTCTGCACAACCTTCCAGGCTGTCAGCGGTGCTGGCGTCAAAGGTATCGGCGATTTAGAGCGCGAACTCAAAGATCCCGATGCAAAACCGGAAGCCTTCGCTTATCCGATCGCATTTAACGTCATTCCGCAGATCGGCGGATTTGATGAAAACGGCATCACCAGCGAAGAGTGGAAAATGCAGAACGAAGGACGCAAAATCCTTCACTCTCCAGAACTGAACGTCAACTGCACATGCGTTCGCGTTCCAGTCTGGCGCTCTCATTCGGAATCTATCACCGCACGCTGCGAAAAGCCGGTTGATCTGGATGTTCTGCGCGAAAAACTCAGCCATTCCGAGGGTGTTGTTCTGCGCGACGATCCCAAAAACAACATCTACCCGATGCCGATCGATACGACCAATCAGGACAACGTGTTTGTCGGCCGTCTGCGCCATGATGTCAACGATCCATCCGGACGGACTGTTGTTCTCTTCTGTGCCGGCGACCAGATCCGCAAAGGCGCAGCATCGAATGCGGTACAGATTCTCAAAAAACTCGTCGAAAAAGACGCAGAATAATAACAGGCTTTAAGCCAGACAGAATCTGCACTCTTTCGATCAGATGATGAACGATACTTCAGGAGCTGAATTTCAGCTCCTGTTTTTGTTTTGCTCTTTTTCCTGTTGGCTTTGCTCACAACAATAACAGCGCATAAAAACCCGGTACAGGATGCACCTGTACCGGGTCGGAAAAATTTGATTCTGTTCTTTCTTATATTTATGTGTTTCTGGTCTTTAGGCATTTCTTGCTTTAAGCAGGTTGCGGGCTGCATAGACGCCGCTTGCAGAAGCGTGAGAAAGCGAATGGGTGACCCCAGAGCAGTCGCCGATGACATACATGCCTTTGCATGCCGTTTCCAGGTTCTGGTCGACTTCAACTTCCATATTGTAGAACTTGACTTCAACGCCATAGAGAAGCGTATCATCGCTTGCCGTCGACGGTGCAACCGCATCGAGGGCATAGATCATTTCGATGATGTCATCGAGCTGACGTTTTGGGATAACCAGCGAAAGGTCGCCAGGGGTAGCCTGCAGGGTCGGACGGACAAATCCGGACTGAATGCGCTCAGGAGTAGATCGCTGACCGCGGATCAGATCGCCGAAACGCTGCACGATGACTCCGCCGCCAAGCATGTTGGACAGACGGGCAATCAATTCGACATAGGCGTTGGATTCATGAAACGGCTCTGTGAAATGGCTTGAAACGAGCAGCGCAAAGTTTGTATTTTCCGTATAGTATTTCGGATCCGAATAGGAATGTCCGTTTGCGGTGATGATGCCGTTGGTATTTTCGTTAACGACAACGCCATGCGGGTTCATGCAGAATGTACGGATTTTATCCTGATACTTTTTCGAACGGTAAACGATCTTGGATTCATACAGAGAATCCGTCAGTTCGCTGAAGGTCTCAAAAGGAACTTCAACACGGACACCGATATCAATCCGGCTGCTGCGGGACTGCAGACCAAGATCCTTACATACGGATTCCATCCAGCGAGAACCCGAACGGCCGGTCGAAACGATCAGCTGATCACAGGTGAACACTTCTCCGTTTTCGCAGGTCACCGTATAGCCGGATTCTGTCTTTGCGATAGTCGAAACTCTGTGACGGAAATAGAAGTCCGCTTTGTCTTTGAGATTTTTATACAGGTTTTCCAGAACAATCCGGTTGACATCTGTTCCCAGATGGCGGACACTCGCCTTTAACAGATGGAGATTGTTTTCCAGGCACTTCTTATACAGGCGCGGATCGCCGCCTTCATACAGTCTGGTCTGTGCGCCGCCCATTTCGCAGTTGATCTGGTCGACATATTCCATCAGTTCGATGGCTTCCTTTTTGCCTGTGTGTTCAAAAAGCGTACCGCCAAACTCATTGGTGATATTGTACTTTCCATCAGAAAAGGCACCAGCTCCGCCAAAGCCGTTCATGATCGAGCAGCTTGGGCAGTTTACACACGATTTTACTGTGGTTCCGTTGATCGGGCAGCGGCGCTCCCCAAGCGGAGCACCGGCTTCCAGAACACCCACACGCAGGGAGGCATCCAGTTTTGTCAGCTCATACGCCGCAAAAATACCGCCGGGTCCTGCACCGACAATCAGCACATCATAATGTTTGTTTTCCATAGTTGAATTCAGTCTCCTTCATTCCGCAGATGCGGAAGGCGTCTCCAGTCTGCTTTTGCCGGCAAAGCACACCAGACACACAAAAAGTCCTGCTTTATCATCCGTACAGAAGTTCTTCTTCTGCAGCCAGGGACACTTTGAACCAGGCTGATCATTCTGCAAAACGGATCAGTAAAAACAGGATACGGTGCGATAACCAAAGAAGCGGATTTCGCACCCAAATTCGAAAGTCTATGCTTTTTTTCACGCCAGAGCAAGAGGAATGTATCCAGATTCTGCTTATTCAGTTCGTCATATCTAACTTTGCCGTTTTTGCCCTGTCTGGATCCCGGTTTTATCCATCTGAATGCGCTGATCTGGCACTCAGTCCCATGGAGGTATGTTTTCATGTCTGAAAAAAACTCTTCCGCTCTGCCCAATCCATCCGCTCCGGACACTCCCGCAAAGATCATCGAAGAAAACAGAAACGAAACAAAGAAGCCATCCCATAAAACGACTGCCCGCAAGCGCGCTGCAGTCCGTACACCGGAATATGTGGTTCATCCATTTGAGCCGGTTGTGGACGATGCCTGCAAAATTCTGATTCTTGGCTCCCTGCCTTCAGTTGCCAGCCGGGAAAACAGTTTTTACTACGGTCATCCGCGCAACCGCTTCTGGAAAATGCTTGCCAGTGTTTTTGAAGAGCCTGTGCCGCAGACTATAGAAGAGAAAACTGCTTTTCTTCTTCGCCATCATATTGCCCTGTATGATTCCATCTACGCCTGCCGCATTCAGGGCTCGAGCGATTCATCGATTACTGACATCACACCTGCCAATCTGCAGGCAATTCTCTCCAGGGCTCCCATCCATGCCATTCTGTGCAATGGTCAGGCGTCCTGGAAAACTTTCATGCGCCATCAGGCTTCCAGCCTGCCCGCTTCGATCGAAACGTTCTGCCTGCCCTCGACCTCCCCGGCTAATGCAGCCTGTTCGCTTGAAAAGCTTGTCGCGGCCTGGAAGCCAGTCATCCTTCAGGCGCTATCAGAGTGAAACCATCTCTTATGTAAAAAAGGTCTGTCCCGTTTCCATTGTAGGAAAGAGACAGACCTTTTTAATTGTCCATTCATTGATTGGGTAGTTAGCTGGTTGGTTGATCGCCTGATCGACTGGGAGATTCTGCAGGCTTTCCTGCTCTATTTCAGACCAAACCAGGCCACGCCTTCGCCCTGCCAGCCATGCTGAACAAGGAAATTGTTTTCTAAGGCATTGGTCGTAAAGTTGTGAGCTCCGGTTTTTGCGTTTGGGTTGTACTGACGCAGGACCTGAACGCCATCCGGTCCGGCTGAATACCAGCCGATTCCTTCATCTTTCCAGCCCGCTTTGATCAGGTAGTTGCGCTCCTGGGTATTGAGCGTGTAATGGTGATCGCCGGCATTGGCGTTATACAGACGGTAAACTGGCCTGTCTGAAGTTTGAGGTGCATACCAGGCGTAGTCTTCATACCGCCATCCGGCTTTGACTAACGCATCTTTTTCCCGATCCTGCGCCGTATAGAAATGTTCCCCTGAATTGGGGTTATACAGTCGGTGCATCCCAACAGATCGGACGTCTTCATTAGAATCGTTCGAGTCATCCGGATCTGCCGGCTTCGACGGAATCGATGGCTTGTTTGAATCCAAAGAGTTTGCCGGGATCCACTGGGCAATCAGGACAAGCTGTTCATTTTTGACATCTGTGAGCGAACGGCCGATTTCGTGCAGAACGACCGGTTCATACTGCTCTTTTGCGGCTTCTACATCTGAGGCAAACCAGCGTCTGGTTTTATCGGCCAGACCGGTTTTTGAATACAGATATTCGCCTTTTGAATTCCGGACTTTCCAGCCGTCGAGCTTCATGCCAGAACGTGTCACAGCATCCGATGGAATGGTGAACGCTTCGTCAAAGCCAAGCGCAATCGGAGCGATATTTCCCGATCCGCCCTGCAGATCGAAGCTGATGGTGTAGTCTTTTTCCTTCCAGCTGGCACTCAGAAGAATCTCATCGCCGGATTCCAGACCGATTTTTGAAAGATCATGACTGATGCTGAGAACAGCCGGGCCGGAATAGCCGCTAGCTGCAGCAGTCTGCGGTGAGGAGAAGAACTGATAAGACGATCCGTTCTGATACAGATCCTCGCCGGTTGAAGTCCGGCGGACAGTCCAGCCGCCAAGCGCGTAACCGTTTCTGGTGAAGGAAGCTGTACCTGCCGGATGAGTCACGCCGGCATTGACGTAATCATCGGCTTTTGTGCCCTTGCCGCCATTGGCACTGTAGCTGACCTTGTACTGAATGGGTGTCCAGTAATCCAGGACAAAGCGGGAGTCCATGGTCCGTGAAAGCGTAATTTTGCACCGGCCATTGTAATTGGCTTCAAAGATCGACAGTTCGCTGCCGTTTACTTTCCACACAAATGCGGTATGGCCATTGGTGCGGATTACATCGCCAGGTCGGATGCCGACATGACCGGTAATGTGCTTTGAATAAGCCTGTGATGAGCGTTTCTGGCCATGGTATTTGAAGTAACAGAGATAAGCGAAGCCGGCACACTGTGCGCCGCCGTCAAACACATTGCATCGTACGGCGCCTGAGTAGTGCTGATGATCTTCGCAGCATGTATCGGTGATGTTTTCCATCGGATAGGAATTTGTTCCGCTTCTGTGATTCCAGTAGGCGCCTTCCGGAAAGAGCGTACGCAGCGCCTCAAGTTTTTCTTCATTCGTTCCCTGCAGAGGAACGGTCTTATTTTCCTGATCGGACAGTTCAAAGCATGAAGAAGGCGCTGATTCTTCAATAATTTCGTCCGACAGATTCTCAACGGAATCGTCTGGCAAAGCGGTAGAAACGGAAACCGGGTCTTCTTCGAACTGAACCGGTCCGCTTTCATGAGCAAGAAGCGGCAGAGGAATAACAGGGGACAGAGATAAAGCTGTACTGAAAAGACAAAGCAGAGATTTGCGGAGAGCTTTTGAGGGCATTCTTCCTCACTCCTTTTCTTCGTTGATCCGTATCTCCTTAGGCAGCTGGATGTGTCGAATCCGGCTGCCGACCTGCAGGCTGATCCATACCCGGTAACAGGGTACAGACGTATTGTAAAGCGTGTTCCGCAAGCACTTTCAATTTTAAACTAACCATGCATTTATGAATGCGTCTGGTTAATTACTTCCCTATTCTGATACATAAAAACTCAATTTGTTATTACCAATCCATGCAGATTGCTCAATTTTCACTTCTGTGGAACAATCCCGTCGACGCCGCGGAAGATTTCAGCCTCTCAATGATATGCAGATCTTCCAGACTGCTGTTTCAGAGCATGAAAAAACAGCAGCCGTTCTGGCTGCTGACTGAGTCTTGCGTAAAAAAACGATAGAAAAGCGAAGGTTCAGCTGACTGCCCTCTTTTTAGAAAAGCGCCAGGCATACCGGTCCAGCAGCTGGTCAAGAAGATGTTTAAGCGGCGAAAAAAGAACGAGCGTCACCATAAAATTGGCAGACCCATGAAGCAAATCAAAGGGCAGACCCGCCTGCCACCAGGCAATACCGGCACTCAATCCGTTCATCAGCCCAAACGGTATCGCACAGAGAGCGCCAAATCCGATTCCGAATACAGAAGCCAGAACAGCCCAGAACCAGACACTGCGAACTTTTCGGAAAAGCAGAGCCAGACCAAAGAGCGCAGGCCATATATAGAGATACGCCAGATTCCACCAGCCCGGTCCCCAGACCAGAATTTCGCACAACACATAAAGAAAGACAGACAGCAAGCCGTCTTTTCCAAAACAGAGAGCGGAAAGAATGACCATGCAGGTCACCGGCTCAACATTGGGAAGCGAAGCCATTGCCATTTTCAGTGCGAACATCAGGGCACCCCAGATACACAGAAGACAGAGACGGAAAATGACAGAGCCGCTTTTCATTTCATCAGTGAACATATTCCCAGGTATAGACAGCCCCTTCTTCAATCGGACAGTCGCTGACGCCCACAGGCGACTCCACTCCATTCACGGAAAGTTTCCACCAGCTGCCGTCCGTATCATAATCAGCCGTTACGCCATCTACTGTTTTGACATACAGCCCAAACTCGCCTTCATCTCCGCTGATTAAACCCGATTCTCTTAATGGAGTAACCAGCATTTGGGCATCGGATGTATACGGATAATCCCGCTCTGTTCCATCCGGCAGAATCACATGGACCGTAAATGTTTTCTCTTCGCTGACTGTACCGCTGCCTGCCTGACTTGAAGCTGATCTGGATGAATCCTGGACAGACGCGATGGCAGAAGAGCTGGCAGTTCCTGCCGTCTGCTCTGATGTCGTACAGGCGCCAAGTGACAGGACAAAAAGAAGAACCGGAGCAATCCGGCCGGCTTTTGCGAAGACTGCTTTCATATAGAATCCTTCCTTTCCCGGGCAGTCCGTATTCTGTCTTCCAGATCGAATCTGCCCTGAACACTCTGATGATCGATTCGCGCATCATGCATCGAATCTTTTTTTCTGTTTCGATCTCACTTTACAGAATTCAGTGCTCACTGTATAGGAATCAGAATTCAGCCAGATCCGGCCAGGCATTCTGGAAAACTATTCATTCTGCCTCATCCTTCCAGAAAGGTATCCATTCTATCTTTGCGCATGAAATAATAGTTTCTATGAAACTGCACCCTTCTGTTATGCAGACTGCGCTTCGTTACTGCGGCGTGCGCGATCCGGAAGATCCGCTCTGGAAATCCCGGATGGAAGAGCTCGCTGATTCGATTGACGAGTACATCTGTTTTCACTATACCTATCGCATATATCCGATTTCTTTTCAGGACGGGCAGCCGTATATCAGACAAAAGAAGCCAAAGCGTCTGCCTCTTGAAGGTGAACTTGCCCGCACACTGCTCAGTGAATGCACGAAAGTCGTTGTGATTGGTGCAACGCTTGGCTTGGCATTTGACCGGCAGCTGAGAATTCTTGAAAAGCAAAACCCCGCAAAAGCGATCTGTTTTGATGCGCTTGGAAGCGCTTTGATTGACAGAAAACTGGATGATCTTCAGGACTCGATCCTTGCTTATCTGAACGACCTGGAAGGCTGGGATGCCAGCAGTCCGCCCTGCTTCTTTACCGACCGTTTTTCATGCGGATACGGTGATCTGCCTCTTTCTTTGCAGAAAGACTTTGAACGCATGCTTGATCTGCAGAAAACGACCGGCATTCATGTTCTGGACTCCGGCATGATGTCACCGACAAAATCGGTCACCGCTCTGATTGGGATTTCTGATTATCCCCAGCCAGCCCGCATTCGCGGCTGCGCACACTGCAATCTTTCTTCATCCTGTCCTTACCGCAAAGGAGGTACTGTCTGCCATGTATGAACATGATGTAAATACCCGCTCTGAAAACCGGTCTGAGCCGGTTTCGACTGCTTCCAGTCGCATTCTTGCTCTGTTTGATGACCCGGATTTTATTGTGCTCGATGGAGCCATGGGCACGATGATCCAGAAAGCTGACCTTCCATCCGTACCTCATCCTGAGCTGTATAACATCACCCATCCTGATGCGATCCATGCAATTCACAAAGCCTATCTGAATGCCGGATCAGACATCATCTATGCAAACACCTTCGGTGCAAGTCCATCCCGGTTTGCCGAAGAGGAATACAGCTTTGAAGAAGTCATCCAGCGCGGCATCGAACTGGCAAAAGAGGCTGCGGCTCCATTTGGGGCAAAGGTCGCTCTTGATTTAGGACCGCTTGGCGTTCTCATGGAGCCGATTGGCTCCTTTACCTTTGAGCAGGCATATGACGAATATGCAGCAATGGTTAAAGCCGGTGCCAAAGCCGGCGCAGATCTTGTTGTTATCGAAACAATGTCTGATCTGCAGGAAACCCGGGCTGCACTGCTTGCGGTTAAAGAAAACAGCAGTCTTCCCGTAATGGTAACAATGACGTTCGAAGAAAATGGCCGGACGTTTTCCGGCACTTCGATCGAGGCAGCTGCGCTGACTCTGGAAGGACTTGGCGCTGATGCGATCGGACTCAACTGCTCGCTCGGTCCAGAACAACTTGCGCCGCTTGCTGCCCGCTTTGCATCCTGCAGCTCGCTGCCGATTGTCGTCAAACCAAACATGGGACTGCCCGATCCGCTGACTGGTCAGTACCATCTGAGCGATGACGATTTCACCGCTGCAGCAAGAAAACTTGTGCAGGCCGGTGCCCGGATTCTTGGCGGATGCTGCGGAACAACGCCTTCCACCATTGAGAAGCTGTCACAGATGCTCTCTACGCAGAAGCCTATTCCTTCATCCAGATCTCTGGATGCGATCTCTTCTGCCAGACAGTTCTGCCTGACCGATCAGATCCATGTGGTTGGCGAACGGATCAATCCAACCGGCAAAAAGCGCCTGCAGGCAGCTCTGCTTGAAGGCGATCTGGACTACGTAGCCCGTCTGGCGATCGAGCAGAAAGAAGCCGGTGCCGATCTGCTGGATGTCAATGTCGGACATCCAGGAGTCGATGAAGTCGAAATGCTTCCAGAGGTCATCCGGACCATTCAGTCGGTCTGCGATCTGCCTCTGCTGCTGGACTCCTCCAATCCTCAGGCTCTGGAAGCCGGACTTCGTATTGCCTGCGGTCTGTGTGCCATCAACTCGGTTAACGGATCAGAAAAAAGCCTGAATGCGATTCTGCCGCTGGCACAGAAATACGGCTGTCCGGTTGTTGCTCTGTGTCTGGATGAAAACGGAATTCCGGAAACAGTTGAAGGACGTCTGGAAATTGCGGATCGAATTGCCAGAGCCGCAGCCCATTATGGAATCCGGCCGGAACGGATCTGGTTTGATGCGCTGACGCTGACCGTTTCTGCCCAGCAGGATCAGGCCCCCATTACGCTGCAGACCATTACAGAACTGTGCCGGCGCTATCCCTCACGCACTATACTTGGCGTCTCCAACATTTCCTTCGGCCTGCCGCAGCGCCAGCTCGTCACCCAGACTTTCCTTGCCGCTGCTCTACAGGCCGGGCTCAACTTTGCGATCATCAACCCTTCCCTTGCCCCGCTGATGGATACGATCCGCGCGTTTAATGTTCTTGCAGGCTATGACGAAGGCTCACGTACTTACATTGAGCACTATGCACAGGCAGCCAGCAGCACACCTGTTTCCAGACCATCAGCCTCAGCCAGTAAAGCCCCCAGCCTGGAAGAGGCCATTTATAAAGGTCTCGAACAGGAAGCAGCATCTGCCTGCAAAGCCCTGCTTGCCCAGGGTGTACAGGAGCTTGAGATTACGTCGAACTATCTGATCCCGGCGCTTGACCGAACCGGTACGGATTATGAAAAAGGCATCCTGTATCTGCCTTCCCTGCTGCAGGCCGCTTCGGCTGCTCAGGCTGTCTTTGAAGTCATCCGCCAGTCTCTGGCCAGTTCCAGCAAGCCCCGCGTCAGCCGCGGAACGGTCGTACTTGCAACAGTTCATGGCGATATCCATGACATTGGAAAGAACATCGTCAAAACCCTGCTCGAAAACTACGGATTTACCGTCATTGATCTTGGACGCGACGTACCAGCCCAGAAAGTCTTCGACACGGTCAAAGAGAAAAACATTCGTATGGTTGGTCTCTCTGCACTGATGACAACTACTCTTCCAGCAATGAAAGAGACAATTGAACTCCTTCATACCCTCGAAAATCCGCCAAAAATCGTGGTTGGCGGAGCCGTTCTGACCCAGGAAGCTGCTGATTCCATGAAAGCGGACTGGTATGCAAAAGATGCCAGACAGACCGTCCAGATTGCGGAAGCTTTCTTCGAAGGAAAAGGCGCTCCGGATGGCAGCCCCGCTTCTAAAGGAGAGAGTGAATGACAATCCTTCGTTTTCCGCTGCTTTTTGATGGCGCATATGGTACCCTCTACGCTTCGCGCACAAAAAATCCGGCTCACCAGGCTGATGAAGCTGTCCTGAATGAACCAGACACGGTTCGAGGGATGCATGAAGACTACATCCATGCCGGAGCGCAGGCGATCAAAACCGATACATTTGCTCTTCCCGTTCTGCTTAAACAGGATCCCGCAAAAGCCGGACAGATTTTAAAACAGGCCATCCGGCTGGCCACAGAAGCAGCCAGAAATCATCCTGATGTTCTCATCTTTGCGGATCTTGGACCCGTTCATCCAGGCGATGATGCTATTGAAATCTATTCCCAGCTTTTTTCCCAGTTTTTAGCGGAAGGCATCGACTGCTTTCTTGTCGAAACTCTTTCTTCGCTCGATGGGATTGCGGAAGCTGCGCGCTTGCTGAAAGAACAGTCCCCTTCCAGCATTCTGATTGTCAGCTGTGCCGTCGGTGCGGACGGTCTGTGTGCATCCGGTCTTTCCGGACGGGAAATGCTTGGAAGACTCAATGAGGATCCTCATATTGATGCCATGGGATTTAACTGCCTGAGCGGACCGAGTCACATGCTCCGACAGCTGCAGGATCTTCCCTCCTTTGACAAACCGCTCAGCTTTATGCCAAATGCCGGCTATCCGCAGGTGAACCAGAGACGGAGTGTCTACAGCGGTACTCCCGATTACTTTGCGGACCGGATGCGGGCTATGGTTCACGAAGGTGCCTCTATCCTTGGCGGCTGCTGCGGAACCACCCCGGAACACATCCACGCTCTTTCTCTTCTGCTGCAGGAAATCCCTGCGTCTTCTCCCTCTGCAAAAAGCAGAGCTGAAATGGAAAACGCTCCGGATAATCAAAGCAGTTCCTCAGATTCTCCTGTACCAGAACGGACAGATTCTTCTGACAGCAGCCAGTGTCGCTACCGGGAACCGGATCGTCTGGACCGAAACCTCTGGGAAGGTAAGAAATCCATCCTGGTTGAGCTGGATCCGCCAGCTTCCGATAATGTTTCCCGCTTTCTGGAACATGCCGCAAGACTGCATGCAGCAGGCTGTGATCTGCTGACTATTGCGGATAATCCCATCGGCCGTCCAAGAGCCGATTCGTGTCTGCTTGCCTGCAAAGTGCGCCGGGAGCTTGGAATGGATGTATTGCCTCATATGACCTGCCGCGACCGGAATCTCAACGCTATTCGGGCTCTTCTTCTTGGCCTGTCCATGGAAGACATTCATCAGGTCCTTCTCGTGACCGGAGATCCGCTCCCGGAAGAAACCCGCAATGAAGTCCGGACCGTTTTCTCGTTTAATTCCCGCACCCTGGCTGCCTACGTGCGGACCCTGGAAGCTGAAGGCGTCTGCAGGCCGTTTCATACTTTTGGCGCCCTCGATCTCAATGCCAGAAACTTCGATGTCCAGCTGCGCCTGGCCAGACAGAAAGAAGAAGCCGGCATTGAAGGCTTTCTGACCCAGCCTGTCTTCTCCAAGCGGGCTCTTGCAAATCTGCACCGGGCACGACAGAAGCTGAAAGGACAGATCTATGGCGGAATCATGCCGCTGGTCAGCTGGAAAAATGCCATGTTCTTAAAGAATGAAATCTCCGGAATGGATATCCCCGACGAAACAGCTGCTTTATATAAGGATAAAAACCGGAAAGAATGCGAAGCCATCTCACTGGATCTGTGTACCCGGATTGCACAGGCGATGAAAGAAGATGTTGACGGCTTCTATCTGATGACGCCTTTCCAACGCATCCCGTTAATCTGCGCTCTGATCGAGCGGATTCATGCACTGAATCCCTCGCCTGAGCAATTCATCGACTGAGTTCGACTGTACCCCGCTGCACATTAAAAAAGCTGACAGCAGCAGAAGATACTTCCTCTGCACTGTCAGCTTTTTTAATGTCCGGAATCTGGAGCGCTTTTGAATTCATCCATCCTTCAGCTCTGATGCGCCGATTCGAAGCAAGATTTCCGATTCTGAAAATCCGAGTTCACACGTCAAAAAGAGGGCCTGTCCAAAAACAGGTCCTCTCTGTGTTTATGTCAGAATGATTCGATTTGCGCGCCATGGATCAGAGAACCGGACTGCTTCTGTTAATTGTTCATCCAGCACAAGCATGCATTTCAAATGGTTTCCGATTTTTAATTCTTATGCCGAAAGCTGATCAAGAACTTCTTTACTCGGCGCTTTGCGCAGAGCAAGCATAGCGTTGTTGAGTGCTTTTGCTGCGTTATCTACATCTTCCTGAGTAGCAGTAGAAGAATTCCGGACTGCTTCAGCAGCTGCTTTAGCCTCGGCAAATACTGTCTTGACATCTTTGCCATCTGTTCCAATGATGGAACGATAGCTTTGGAGGCTGCGTTCAATCTGAACAGCCTTTGTTGCAGCCATGTCAAGAAGCGTATAATCCGGACCTTTTTCCCAATTTGCATAGATACGGATCGGTTTAGTGACTTTAGTGGTAAAGTCATACGGTGTTTCACGCGCTTCATCCGCATACCAGCCGGCAAATCTGTATCCTTTGCGCACTGGATCATCAGGTCTTGCAACAGAATTGCCATTGATTACCGGTATTGCAAAATCACTTACTCCATCCACAACAAATAAAACAGTGAGAATCCTATTCATCCAATGTGCTACAAGTTTCAGATCTCCTGTGATTGGGGTGCTGAAGTCAAAGGCTGTTTTTGAACCTTCTGCAAACCAGCCATCAAAAATGCATCCAGTTTTTGTTGGATCTGCCGGTTTAGAGATGGGGTGATTGAATTCTACTGTAACTGGACTTACTGCACTGCCTCCATCCGAGTCAAAGGACACTGTATATTTATTTGCTGTCCAGTGAGCAGTCAGTGTCAGAGGTCCGGTGATCTTAGTATTGAAGTCAAAGGCTTTTTCAGCGCCTCCTACAAACCAGCCGGCAAACGTATAGCCTGTCTTCGTTGGATTAGATGGCGCAGTGATAGCCGTACCGTAATCTGTTGTCATGGACGCTACCGGGGTACCGCCATCAGAGTCAAAGGTAACTACATAACTTTCGACTGTCCAGCGAGCTTTCAGCTTCAGATCTCCTGTAATCGGCGTACTGAAGTCAAAGACTTTTTCAGAACCTTCTGCGAACCAGCCGGCAAATGTATAGCCTGTCTTCTGCGGATCATTAGCTGGACGGGTGACTTTTCCGTTTTCTTCTACATTGACCGATTCAACTGGTGTTCCGCCCTG